>ERZ651776.3244-NODE-3244-length-16420-cov-6.418467_pt1 | contig 16420 bp, 3 predicted proteins | sample MGYA00514761_ERZ651776 | MGnify/ENA metagenome assembly ERZ651776 | reverse complement strand
GGAAGGGGGAGGGTGCTGTTGTTGTTGTTGTTGTCGGTGTTGTTGTTGTCGTTGTCGTCGTTGCGGAGAGGAAGGAAATTAGGAGGAGGAGGGGGGGAAGGGGGGAGGGCATTTTTAAAGAGGGGATGGGGGGGGGGAGAAAAAAAGGGAAGGTGAAGATGATATGAGGAGAGGGAGGGAGGTTTTTGTCAGTGCTAAGCGTTAAAAAGCGAATATTCCCCCCTGCTTTTGTTAGTTTCTCGTAAAAAATTCAACTAACTTGAAAATTATCTCCTCCCATCTCCCTCCCTCCCCTCCGAAAAAGCTTAAAAATGTCGTCTTCCCCCGCCACATCCGCCCCCATCCCCTTCACCCCAATATTCTTCTGCCTGACTCTCTCCACCGCCTACCTCGTTTACCGCACCCGCTATTCCAGCCCCGTCCCCCAACCGGGGGACTCCAGCAAGCCCTCCCACTCCCCCTCCACCGACCCCCGTTTCCGCTCCTTCCAGAAGCTCTACCTAACAGTCTACTCCCTCGTAATGCTCGGCGACTGGCTCCAGGGTCCCTACGTATACGCCCTATACGACGCGTACGGCTACTCCCAGCACGACAACGCCGTCCTCTTCGTCGTCGGCTTCGGGAGCTCCATGGTCTTCGGGACGTTCATCGGGAGCCTGAGCGACAAGCTCGGCCGCAAGAACGGCTGCCTCGTATACGTCGCCTGCTACGTCGGGAGCTGCCTAACCAAGCACTTCAACTCGTTTCCCGTGCTCTCCCTGGGACGGCTCCTGGGGGGGGTGTCGACGAGCCTGCTATTCTCCGTCTTCGACTCGTGGATGATCAACGAGCACAACGCGAGGGGGTTCCGGGAGGAGCTCCTCGGGGACACGTTCGGCCTGGCGATATTTTGCAACAGCTGCATCGCGATATTGGCGGGGCTGCTGGCCAACGCGGCCGCCAGCGCGGGGGAGATGAGGGAGGCGGTGGGGGAGGGGGGAGGGGACGGGGGTGGACTTGGAGGAGGTGGAGAAGGAGGAGGAGGCGACGGCGGAGGACTCGGAGGTGGACTTGGAGGAGGTGGAGATGGAGGTGGAGGCGACGGCGGGGGACTCGGGGGTGGAGACGGGGGAGGTAATGGGGGAGGCGAAGGTGGAGGTGATGGAGGAGGCGATGGTGGTGGTGGAGATGGAGGAGGAGGCGAAGGTGGTGGTGTAGGGGGAGGTGATGGAGGTGGACTTGGTGGAGGATACGGAGGTGGACTCGGAGGCGGACTCGGTGGAGGAGACGGCGGCGGTGGGCTCGGTGGAGGACTCGGAGGAGGAGTCGGTGGAGGACTTGGAGGAGGAGACGGTGGTGGACTCGGTGGTGGAGGCATCGGTGGCACGGCATTTTGAACTACTTTAACCCAGGTATCACTCGGACCTTGTCCGGCTTGTGAATTTACGAGAGGGAAGTATTTCTTCTCCGAGGTGCTGTCAACATCTGCGTTCCAAATACCTCGAATAGGAAGAATTTTTTCGGTCCCCGTGTTTCTGAAGTAGAAAACGCTTCCTCTCCACGTCCCATCGTTTGCATCCTGCGGATCCGTATTTTGGTCGACTGGACTATTAAAGGTGTTGAAATCGGTAATGCCGTGAGCTATTCCTGCGGGTTTTCCAAAATCTTTCCCGATGAGCGTGCTCCCAGTGCCCCATCTCGCGTAATCAATATTGTTAAAACCTCGAGCCGATTGATAATTATCACCAAACGTCCATCCCACGGAACCAAATCCCCACGATTCAAACCTTTGACGAACGTCTACGGCTTCATCGAGCAAAGAGTCTATCCAACCACTTTTCTGTTCGAATTCAAAATCACCGGAATACGCAGTACCACTTTCGTACGCCGGCTCGTTCTTACCAGCTTGTCCAGTCCACGGATCCGATTCTGAATACTTGTCTCTCGCGTACTTTATACGGATCCACGGACCTGGATCCGAAATTCCGGAGACGGTGCCGTCGTAATCGATAAACACCATTTCCGCCTCTCCAGAGTACCCGTCTGGTTTGATTCTGTAGTATCCGCTTGTTTTTGTCATGTCCCGTTGCGTCAAATCAGATGCACTGAAGAACGAGCACGTTCCAACTTCCTTGGCATTGACAACTTGCAGGTTGTCCAGCTGTAAATGATCCAAATCCCCTTGCCCTTCGTCGGAAATTTGCATATAAACTCGTCGTCCAATCATCCACGACAAGTCGTCTTGCGTTATTTCAACAGTTTGCATTTCGAATCCTTCGTATGATTTCCGCTTCGCAAACAATTCGCCGTCAGTTTCACAATCCATAACAGAGACAGCGTTTGAACTAGAACTGTAGATGTACGAGATTTGCGTCGCGTCGGTTACGGTGAATGCGTGCGTTTTGTCAGCATATTTGCACAACGCGGTCCCACTTCCGGTGGTTCCATTTGAAACGTCATCTTTGAGTATGTACGAATTGAAAAAGTAATCACCCTTCGATGCACTCGCGTTTGCCCAACGATTATCGGTGGGATTCTCATACTTCAAAGGTTGCGATCCACACTTGCCGGAAACTAGCTCAAATCCCATCATAGTCCCATCTTCAAAGTCCCAGTTATAAACCGTAAACGGAGTCGGTGGAGGACTCGGGGGAGGCGAGGGAGGCGGATTCGGAGGTGGACTCGGAGGAGGGGGTGAGGGAGGGGGCAATGGACTCGGAGGAGGCGTTGGTGGCGGAACCGGCGGAGGATTCATTTTTTTCGCTAAAATAAGCATGAAGAGCTCGATTTCATTCGCGTCCAATTTCTTGCCCAAAACACCTGCTTCCACAAAGTAACCAGCGTGGTTCGCATTTCCAGCTCCACCAAATCTGTATAAGTTTGTCCCAGAAGCCACGCGATCGGTGGTACCAACTTGTACCGCAGAAAAGTCGTCTGGATCATTGATGTAGTACGTTTGGGTCCCAGTTGAGCTTGACGAAGATGTTCCTTCGCCGGTAACAATAAGAACTTGCCAAGTAGATTCGACCGCATAGCCGCTATCGCGAAATAATCCGTTCCTATTCGAATAACTGCCAAGGCGATCGCTGTTAGCAACTGTAAACACAGCGGTATCATCCGGACTCGAATGCAGCGAGCGGTCAGAAGATGATCCTTCCCTGGGATACCAAATATAAAAGAGAGTATAAGTTTGATCGAAAGTAAAGTCTTGGTCTCTTTGAATGGAACCGCTCGTGACAAAATCCAGGCAGTATCTTCCTTCGAATAGAACAACATTCTTTGAGTATCCGCGATTCCAATAAGATTCTGCAATGGAATCGTAAACATAATTTCCGTTGACATGGTTGTCAATGTCTAATCTACTGACCGGCGATTTGTCTAAAATGAACTGTCCGACGGTGGCCTCAGAGTATAAATATGTTAAATCAACCACTTTATCGGTGTCCCAGCCCGAAATGCTCGCATTGTTGAACGATGAGGCACCAGAAAGCATGGCGTACATGCTCGTCACCTGCGATGTATCCCAAGTACCAATATTGTTGTCAAAAGCGATCGCCTCGTTAAACATGTACATCATATCCGTCACCTGAGATGTGTTCCACTTTGATATGTCACCGTTGAAGGAGTCTTTCCTCGCGAAGGCTGTGTGCTTCCCGCCCTTGAAACCAATCATACTGCGCACTTGACTAGTATCCCAGTTTGGCATGGTCCCATAATTCGTAAGAGATGTTCCCCAGTTTGCGCACAAACCATCCAAGGGAGATTCATTCAGGCAGTTTTCTACGGCATCATGGAATGTACCATCAGATAATGCGCAGTCTCCCGCGACGCAAATGCAAGAACTCACCGGACCAGCCGTCGTATCACTGCACGAGTATCGATTCAAGAAAGCAGTTGCATTGGCAAAAATATTGAATTGTATTTTCTCAGCTGAAGTTCCCTTCCACGCAGAAATATCCTGCTCGAAGGAACTCGCGTTGTAAAACATATACCGCAGATTCTGCGCAGACGCAACATCCCAGCGAGACATATCCTTGTTGAAACTGTAAGCACTGTAAAACATCTGCGACATGGTCGTAACTTGTGAGGTACTCCACGAGCCGACTTCTTCATTAAATGCATACGCTTTGTAGAACATTCTATACATATCGCGAACTTTAGACGTATCCCACGAGTTCACCTTTCCGTTAAAGGTACTCGCGTGTGAAAACATGGCTCGTAAACTCGTGACACCTGAAATATCCCACTTGTCAATGTCTTGATTGAACGAGATCGCTTCATGAAAAATATCTTCCATGAGCGTAACGCGCGAAGTATCCCATTCATTAATTTCAGAGTCGAATGAAGAAGCTTTGTAGAACATGCCTCTCATCGCGGTAACTGATGACGTGTTCCAAGCAGATAGATTTTGGTTGAAAGCTTTTGCGCCTTGAAACATTTCTTCCATTGTGGTCACGCGAGTAACGACCCATTCTCCGATAGGCTTATTAAACGCAGACGCACCCGAAAACATTTGATACATGTTCGTGACTTGTGCAGTGTTCCAGCCTGAAATATCCCCGTTGTACTTGCTGGCTCCGTAGAACATTCTGTTCATGTTTGTAACTTTGGACGTGTCTAAAGAGGAAGCGTCCGTGTTGAAATTCACGGCACCGTAAAACATCTCTTGCATAGTCGTGACCGAGCTAGTATCCCAAGTGTCTATCGATTTGTTGAAAGAAAAGGCGTTGTAGAACATGCGATACATGTCTACTATTTTCGAAGTGTTCCAATACCCTATGTTCTGGTTGAAAGATTCCGCGCTGACAAATATATACTGCATCGTCGTGACCTGAGAAGTGTCCCAGCCAGAAATATCCGAGTTAAACGAACGGGCTGAATGGAAAAGTTCGCACATGTCTTTCACGTTCGATGTATCCCATGCCGTCATCGGTTGATTATATTGAGACGCTTCGCGAAACATTCTGTACATGCTGGTCACCATTGATACATTCCAAAGGCTTACGTCACCGTTGAACAGGGATGCCCCGTAAAACATGTTCGCCATGTCCGTCACAGCACCTGTATCCCACGCGTCCAGATTTTTATTGAAGCTATACGCGTTCTGGAACATGTTACCCATGTTTGGAACCAAGGATGTGTTCCATTGGCCAATATAATGGTTGAACTTTTCGGCATTTAAAAACATTTCGTACATATTCGAAACCAACGACGTATTCCAGCTGCCAATATCTTTATCAAATTTGTACGCATATTTGAACATACCTTCCATGTTGGTGACAAGGGATGTATCCCAATTCGAAAGATCTTGGTTAAATGAACCAGCATCGTTGAACATACGGTACATGTCAGTCACTTGCGAGGTGTCCCATTTCGATAAATCCGCATTGAACGATGTTTTCCCGCTGAAGAGACTTCTCATGCTCGTAACTCGACTCGTATCCCAGTCTCTCATGACACCATATTTCCTGGTTTTGGTACCAAAGTTTATGCATTTACCATCACTTGGAGCTTCGTCCAAGCAGAATTGAACGGCTTGCGCGAAAGATACATCAATCAAGTAATACTCAGAAACGACTTTGCACGAGGTAATAGGACCAGAGTTTACGTCAGTGCACGTGTATTTTCCTTGGAACGCCGTCGCTCCATAAAATATGTTTGAATGTGAACCTGTTGCACCACTACCTCTCCAATCAGTGATGTCTTGATTAAAAGCGACGGCATTGTCAAACATGTTATGAATATTCGTCACACGAATGGTGTCCCAGCTCGAGATGTCTCCGTTGAAAGCGGACGCAAACGCAAACATGTATCTCATGTCGGTAACCTTGGAAACGTCCCAACTGCCGATATCCTGATTGAAGGACCTCGCATAGTTAAACATTTGATAGGCGTTGATTAAACTAGAGGTATTCCACTCTTTTATGTCTTGGTTGAAGGAAGTAGCATATTTGAACATGTTTGAACAACTCGTTACGCTTGACATTTTCCAACTTCCAATTTCATTATTAAATTTGTATGCTGACGAAAACATTGCGTACATATTTCTGACGCTCGACACATCCCAAGAACTCAAGTCTGAGTTGAATACGTTCGCGTCTCCAAACATGTAATACATTGTCGTCACTTGCGATGTGTTCCAACTCGAGATATCTCCATTGAATTTGTACGCAGATCCGAACATTTCTTGCATGCTCGTCACCTGAGATGTATCCCAAAGGTAAAGATCCCTATTGAATGAGTGTGCGTTTCGGAACATTCGGTACATGTTTGTAACTTGGGAGGTATTCCACGTTGATATATCGCCGTTGAAATCGTACTTGTTATAAAACGTGTCATCCATCTTCGTCACGCGGCTTGTATCCCATTCCGGCATTCCGCCAAATTTGTTCACAATCAACCCATAGTTTACACATTGCCCATTATATTTAGATTCAGACAGGCAACTATCTCGCGCTGAATAAAATGAAGAATCTGTGAGCACGCAATCACTATCGACAAATAATCCCGTAACACGGGAAGTATCCCAACCCGAGATGTCCCAGCTGAATTCTAAGGCGTGCGCAAACATAAATCTCATGTCCTGTACGTTTGAAGTGTCCCAGTAGCCAACATCTTGATTGAAACTCGCAGCCTTATAGAACATAGCGAACATATCCGTAACTTGCGAAGTATTCCAAAGAGAGATATCACTATTGAAAGAAGATGTTGTTTGAAACATATTGTTCATGCTCGTCACCTGTGAAGTATCCCATCCCGAAATATCGCCGTTGAAAGTTGTTTTGTGAGCGAAGCCTTGCCAAGTCGAGCCCGAGTGTCCGTCCATGTTTGTGACCAAACTCGTATCCCAGTCAGGCATGGTGCCATAATTTGTCAGTTCTGTCCCCCAAGTCGTGCAGACACCATCTACTGGAGCTTCTTCAAGGCAAACTTGTATGGCATTGTGGAACGAGCCATCGTGCAAGAAACAACCACCTTTTCGACAAAAGCACGAACTGACAGGTCCGTTGTTTATATTCGTGCACCAAAATTTTTCCACGTAGGCAGTGGCTCCATAGAACATGTTAGTTTGGGCACTCGTAGCAGCCGGACCTCGCCAAAATGAAATATCCTTCGAGAAAGATGTAGCCTCATAGAACATGTATTGCATGTTACTAACTTTGGAGGTGTCCCAAAAAATTATGGATTGATCAAACGAGCTCGCTCGATAAAACATGTGATACATGTTGGTCACTTGGGAAGTATCCCATTTTCCCAACGCTCGATTAAAGCTTGTCGCGTGCATAAACATTTGCTCCATCGAGGTAACTTGTGAAACGTTCCAGTCCCCGATTGATTCGTTAAAAGACGACGCAGAATAAAACATTTGATACGTTCTTTTCAAACTCGACGTGTTCCAAGAGCCAATTGGCTTGTTGAAATTGGTAGCTTCCAAAAACATTCTACTCATATCAGTAACGCTCGCTGTATTCCAGTACTCTAATGAAGAATTATACTTGGTTGCTTTGCAAAATGTTTCGTACGTCGTTGTGACTTGAGATGTGTCCCAATCCCGCAAATCTTTATTGAATAAGGAAGCTCCGTAGAATGTAGACTGGAGATTATTCAGACTGGACGTATTCCACGAGCCAATATACCGATCAAAACTTACCGCTAGGTAAAACATTTTATTCATGTTCACGAGCTGGGAAGTATCCCAACCGCTGATATCACCGTTAAATGCCGCAGCATTCGAGAACATTTCGGTCGCATCAACAAGATTCGATGTGTCCCATTTCGAAAGGTTTTGATTGAAAGAGTCCGCATTGTAAAACATTCTGTAAGTTTTCGTTAGTGAACTCGTATCCCAATCTGAGATATCACTATTAAATTCAGAGTAACTGATGAACGCATTGCTCGCATCTGTTAAGAAACTCGTATTCCAGTCCGGCATCGGGCCGTATTCCGTGGCTATGCACAAACCATCCGCGAGATGGAACCCTGCATTCGACCAAAGGCACGCTCGAATCGCAGTTGCGAGATTCTCATCGGTTATGAGAGTCTTCGGAACCGGCGGAACAGAATCCGGCGGTGGAGGAGGAGGGGAAAAGCAATCTTTCTTGCATCCGCACCAAACAACCGGACCATCATTCACGCTTGGACACCAAAATTTAGCCTGAAAGGCAGTTGCGCCGTAAAATATCTCTGAAGCTGTATTAGAAGCACCGGAACCAGTCCATTGAGATATATCTTGCTCAAATGCGACTGCGTTGTAAAACATGTGATCCATGGTATTTACGCTCGTTGTGTCCCAGCTCGAGATGTTTCCGTCAAAGGCAGATGCGTATGCAAACATGTATCCCATGTTCGTGACTTTTGAAACGTCCCAATTGCCAATATTTTGGTTAAATACTTTGGCATCATAAAACATTTGATAAGCCTGCTTCAAACTTGAGGTGTTCCAATCGCCAATGTATCGATTAAAGCCGTGCGAATAACGAAACATATATTCCATATTCGTTACGCTCGAAGTATCCCAACTTCCAATATTACCGTTGAATTCATACGCTCGTTCGAACATCTGTCGCATGTATGTGACTTGCGAAACATCTAGATCGCTGATATCTTGATCAAACTTCCTTGCATCGTAAAACATCAAATTCGTATTCCGGAGTCTTGACGTGTTCCAAGTTGATATGTCCTTGTTGTAAACGGAGGCGCTGCGGAACATTTGATCCATGGAGGTTACTTGAGACGTGTCCCACTCCGGAAGAGACTGATTGAAAGCCTGACAAGCATAGAAAGTTCTATACATCGAGGTCACTTGAGAGGTATCCCAACGCGAAATATCAGCGTTAAATTTGTATCGATTGATAAACGCATCGTTCAAATGCGTGAGCATGTGCGTATCCCACTCGGGCATGATCCCGTACGCTGAGGATGCACACAAACCATCGATTTCGTTCGCGCCTGTTAAGCATTGCTGAACAGCGCTGGCAAAATTTGAATTTGATAAGCATCCACTAGCACAGGAGCACGTATTCAACTGGTTTGGAATGGAGCAGGAGAACTTGGTGTTGAACGCCGTTGCGTGCAAAAACATGTCAAGCTGAGGAGAAAGAGTAGCATCCCCTTCCCAGTAAGTTATACCATAATTAAAGCTAGTAGCCTCTCGGAACATCTCCGACATGGTATCTACTTCAGAAGTGTCCCACATTCCTATCGGTTTGTTGAAGGTAGAAGCCTTGTAGAACATTTTATTCATCGCCGTAACTTGCGAAGTATCCCAATATCTCAATTCTTGATTAAACGAAGTAGCAAGGTAGAACATGGAGTCCATGTCTACAACATTTGAAGTATTCCATACGCCAATTGATCGGTTAAACGCAGAAGCCTCATAAAACATTTTAGACATGCTTGTTACCTGAGATGTGTCCCATTTCGTGATGTCGCCATCAAACGATGAAATGTGATCGAACAGAAAAAATGCAGACGACATGTCCGTCACTCTGCTGGTATCCCAACCTGGCATCGAACGATATTCACTCTCTTCGCAGAGACCCGTTGCTGCATGCTCACCATTATTCATCTTCAAACAAGTATCGATAGCCACGTGAAAATTATCATCCGTAATCATGGTAGGAGGTGGTGGCGGTGGCGAAGGAGGCGGCGAAGGAGGCGAAGGAGGTGGCGAAGGCGCTTCTGGCGGTGGACTTGGAAAAGACCAATCCGCGTTGATCTGCGTACAGCTTTGAGGAATGGGAGAATCGTCATTGCGAGCGCAAGAGAATCTCTCTTTGAAGGCGATTGCTTCGGCAAATATATTCGTTTGGGCCGTACTAGCGGCGGGTCCTACCCACGATGAGATAAATTGATTGAAAGAAGACGCTCCAAAGAACATGAAGTTCATGTTAGTAACTTTCAAGGTATCCCAGTTTCCTATTTCAGCATTGAACGCAGTCGCCTGATAAAACATGTGAAACATAGAAGTCACTTGCGAGGTATTCCAACCACCAATAGGAGCATTAAATGCTTCCGTGGCAGCAAAAACATTGGACATGTCTGTTATTTTTGATGTATCCCAAGATCCAATGTTTTGATTGAAAACAGTCGCACCGTAGAACATTTCAGCGATTGAAGTCACCTTTGCGAGCTGCCAATTACCAATATTTTGGTTAAACGAAGAGGCGGAAAAAAACATACCGCTCACGTCTTCGACTCTCACGATATCCCAAGAACCTAGGTCTTGATTGAAAGAAGTTGCCGAGCGAAACATTTCCCGCATATTTGAAACCCTCGAAACCGTCCAATTTCCAATGTCTTGATTAAACGACAAAGATCCGTTGAACATTCCACTCATATCCGTAACGCCGCCGACGTCCCACTTCGAAATATCGGCATTGAACTCTTCATTTCCAGCAAACGCACTCGCCATGTTTGGCACCAATCGCACATCCCAATCAGGCATGGCGCCGTATTCAATCCGCGAACACATGCCATTCACTACGTAAATACCACCATCCGACCAGAGACACGTTTTAATGGCTTCCTCGAAGTTGTATCTCGTGATTGTGGTTTTCGGAGCTGGTGGGTTCGAACTAGGAGGTGGTGACGGTGGTGGAGCCGGGCATTCAGTTTTGCAAGCGCACCAAATTGGAGGGCCTTCCACCTCGTCCGGGCACCAGAATTTTTCCTGAAATGCACTCGCCCCTTCAAACATTAATTTTTGCATGCTCGAAGCTGCCGTCCCATTCCAGGAACCAACTTCCTGCTTGAAGGAAGCTGCTCCTTGAAACATGGCTTCCATACTCACTACACTCGATGTGTCCCACGATCCAATGTATTGGTCAAAAGTGAGAGCAGAATGAAACGTTTTCACCATGCTCGTAACTTGGGATGTCGTCCAGCTGTCCAAAGGGCGATCAAAGGCGGCGGCAGACTTAAAGGCTTCATCCAAAGCCGTGACTCGCGAAATGTCCCAGTTTTCAATCGTTTGGTTAAACGAAGTGCACTCGTAAAATATCGAATTCAAGTTCGTTACTTGACTTACATCCCAACTTCCAATGTCTTGATTGAATGACGAGGCGTTGCGGAACATGGATTCCATGCTCTTAACCTGGGACGTGTCCCAATCTTTAATCTCTTGATTGAAAGATAAAGCCGACGCAAAAGCCGATTTCATGTTTACCACGGCAGACGTATCCCACTTTGATATGTCGCCGTCGAAAGTTTCCCTAGACGCAAAGATATTCTCAAAATTCGTGACTTTCTTGAGATTCCAATCTGGCATCAGGCCATATTTTTTCGTCACCAATCCGTATGCCGGGCAAAGACCATCATCCGGCGCTTCCGTCAGACAAGCTTCGACAGCAGCTGTAATGGTCAAATCTGTGAGACAATAATCGGCTTTACAGACGCAAGAATCTGGCGGGCCATCGTACGTAGTCGTGCACGTGTACTTCAAATTGAATTCAGTGGCTCCGTTGAGCATTCTGTAAAAGTTTGCGTTTGGATCGATACCCCATTTGCTAATGTCGGTATTGAACGCAGGGGCGAAGGAAAACATGTATTGCATGTCTGAAACTTGTAAAAGATCCCAACTACTGATATCCTGGTTAAACGTTTTGCAATTTTTAAACATGCTGTTGGTATTTCTGAGAGAAGCTGTTCTCCAAGGTCCAATTGGCTGGTTGAAAAATTGAGCGTCAACAAACATTTCCTTCATCGTTTTCACCGCCGAGACGTTCCATTTCGATATATCTTTATTGAAGAGCGATGGCGTGGATCCATCGGCACTCCAGGCGTAAAACATTCCCTCCATATCTGTTACAATCGAAGTGTCCCAATCTCCAATGTCTTGATTGAACGCATATGCTCGCGAAAACATGCCTTTCATTTCGGTCACAGCGGAAGTGTCCCATCTGGAAATATCTGCGTCGAAAAACATTTTTCCCGCAAACGCGTAGCTCATGTTTGAGACGAGGGATGTGTTCCAATTCGACATAGCGCCATATTCGGACGAAGTACACGATCCGTTTGCAGCGTAAGCGTTTTCGTCTGACGTCAAGCACGTTTTAATTGCGTGCCCAAAGTTTGAATTCGTGAGAAGAGTAGGAGGACGCGGCGGCGAGTGAGGAGCCACTGGGGGCTGACTCAAAGGCGGTGGAGGCAAAGGCGGCGATGGTGGTAACGGCGGAAGCGATGGCGACGGTGGGAGGGGCGCAATCCATTTTGACTTTAACGTCAAACACGACGCGACCGGTCCATTGTTTGAGTCTGCGCACAAAAACTTTGCTTGAAACGCATCGGCGCCTCGAAACACGTCCGTTTGCTCGGTCGAAGACGCAGTTCCCTCCCACGAAGAAATGTTTTGATTGAAACTCGAAGCCTTGTAAAACATAAAGCGCATTTCTGTGACTGAGGATGTGTCCCACGAAGAGATGTCTGCATTAAACGCAGGCTTTGATGCGAATAGCTGATACATGTTCGTAACTTTGGACGTTTTCCACTTTGAAATGTCCGCGTTGAAGTACGGGAATTTCCTTCCATCCAGCGACATATCGGTGACCAAATGCGTATCCCATTCGGGCATCGTTCCAAAACGAGTGTCCGTCAAACCATATTTGATACAAAGTCCATCGATGGGAGCCTCCTGCGCGCATCGGTTGAATGCTACAGCAAATGTCGCGCTTTTGAGACAATAATCTGAATTACAAGCGCACGAATTCGCCGGACCGGTGTCGGCATTGGTGCACGAGAATTTCGCTTGAAACGCAGAAGCGTCGAGAAACATATTCGCTTGCGCTGACGTCGCTGCGGATCCGGTCCACGAGGAAATGTCTTGGTTGAACGCAGAAGCTTCTTTAAACATAGCTCTCATAGTCGTCACTTGCGCTGTATTCCAACTCCCAATGTCTTGGTTGAACGCAGAAGCTTTATGAAACATAACTTCCATATTAGTCACTTTTTCTGTAGTCCAACTCCCAATGTCTTGGTTGAACGCAGAAGCGCGCTCAAACATATATCTCATAGTAGTCACTTTTTCTGTATTCCAATCCCCAATGTCTTGGTTGAACGCAGAAGCGGAGTGAAACATATATCCCATATTAGTCACTTTTTCTGTGTTCCACTTCGAAATGTCGCCGTCGAATGTACTTTTAGCACCAAAGCCTTGAAAACCTCCATCATATCCACTCATATCTTCCACCAAACTCGTATTCCAATTCGGCATCGTGCCGTAATTATTACCAGATGCCCAAGCAGTGCACTCGCCAGTTACCGGAGCTTCATCCAAACACTCCGCGACGAAATCATGCCAGCTCTCTTCTGGGATTGGTGCAAGCGGAAGTGGTGGTGGTGGAGGAGGTGATGGTGGTGGAGCTTTGAAGACGTATACAGATCCAGAATTGGATCCGTTATTGTCGTCATAATACGCCCCAATCAATGCCGTGTTGCCGTCCAAAGATACGGAGACACCAAAACTATCACCAACAGCTGCATCGCTCGCGTAGATTTTACTCTGTTGCGTGAATGTCCCATCCACGCTCGAACGCGTAAAAATATAAACAGATCCAGAATCAGATACACCGTTATCGTCGTCTTGACGCGCCCCAATCAATGCCGTGTCGCCGTACAAAGATACGGAAACACCAAACTTATCAGAAGCAGCCGCATCGTTCGCGTGAAGTTTTGCCTGTTGCGTAAACGTCCCGTCAGCGCTCGAACGCGTAAAAATATAAACAGATCCAGAATCAGATACACCGTTATCGTCGTCTGAATGTGCACCAATCAGTGCAGTGTTGCCGTACAAAGATACGGAGATACCAAATAAATCAGAAGCAGCAGCATCGCTTGCGTAGAGTTTACTCTGTTGCGTAAACGTCCCGTCAGCGCTCGAACGCGTAAAAATATAAACAGATCCAGAATTAGATACACCGTTATCGTCGTCGAGAACTGAACCAATCAATGCCGTGTCCTCGTTCAAAGAAACGCACATACCGAATCTGTCATCAGCAGCCGCATCGCTCGCGTATAGTTTCGGTTGCGTCGCGTCCGCGACCAGAGACGTGAGGAATAACGGTGGGGGTGGTAGTGGTGGTGGTGGACTCGAAGGAGGTGGTTTCAGCAAAGTCAGCTGAACGCACGAGCCTGGCGGTCCTTCGTTTGCGTCCGAGCACACAAATCTTTCCTGAAAAGCCGTCGCGCCGTACAGCATGTTCCCAAAATCAGCCACGCTAGATACTTCCCAGGAAGCAATGTCGTATTTGAAACTCGCAGCTTCGTAAAGCATGTGGGACATAGAGGTTACGCTGGACGTATCCCACACACTCAAATCTTGGTTGAAGCTCGATGCGTATATAAACATGTACTCCATGTTCGTAACGCGTGATGTTTTCCATCTCGAAATATCTGAGTTGAAAATGTCTTTATCACCAAAGCCTGTAAAATCTAATCCATCGAAACCTCTCATATTCGTCACGCGACTAACGTCCCACTTTGGCATGACTCCATACTTCGTACTCGAGAGTCCGTATTCTTCGCACAAGCCGTCGATGGGTGCTTCGCTCAAACACGCCTCGACAGCTTCGAAAAAAGTCGCATCGGTCAAACAGTAATTTGCACCGCACGTGCACGCGCTCCCCGGGCCGTTTACTCCTCCAGTGCACGAAAACTTCAACAGAAATGCCGCAGCGCCAGAGAACATCTCAACCGATGTTACTAATTTGGTTTCGCTCCATTCGGATACATCATAGGCAAAAAGCGGCGCATTTTTGAACATGCTATTCATGCTCGTAACTTCAGACGTGGACCATCTCGAAAGATCTCTGTTAAATAAAGAAGCGCCGAGAAACATGTCTGACATATCCGTTACTTTTGAGGTATTCCATGCGCCAATGTCTTGATCAAAGGCGGACAAGGTGAACATCTTTCGCGTGGTTTTCAAATTGGATACATTCCAATCTTTCAAGACGGAATCGAAAGCCGATGTAGCTTCAAACATCGCTTCCGCGATGGTGAGTTTAGAAGCGTCCCATGATGACAAGTTCTGATTGAACGAAGAAGCACCGCTAAACATAGATTTTGCGCTCGTCACTTGAGAAATATCCCACGCCGAAATGTCTTGATTAAAAGCCGCGGCGCCTTTGAACAACGAATTCATGCTCGTCACTTGGGACGTATTCCACCCGGATAAATCCACGTTAAAAGTAGCGAGACCGCTGAAAGCATTGTCCATATTCGTCACTAATCGCACGTTCCAATCAGGCATGGACCCATATTCGCTCCACGAACAAAATCCATTCGCTGCGTACAAACCAGTTTCCATTGTCAAACACTCATTCACCGCGGTGAGGAAATTTTCGTCAGTTAAATCAGTTGGAGGTGGCGGTGGCGAAGGCGGCGGAGACGGAGGAGGTAATGGTGGTGGTGATGGCGGTGGCAATGGTGGTGGAGATGGCGAAGGCGGTGGCAAAGGCGGCGGGCTTGGCGGTGGACTCGGAGGTGGGCTCGGCGGAGGCGATGGTGGCGGAGTCGGCGGTGGTGATGGTGGAGGAGATGGTGGAGGCAAAGGCGGAGGGGGTGGTGGTGAAGGTGGGGGAGATGGCGGAGGAGATGGTGGAGGCGAAGGCGGAGGTGGAGATGGAGGAGGAGGCGACGGCGGGGGGCTCGGTGGTGGAGACGGGGGAGGGCTCGGCGGTGGCGAGGGCGGAGGTGATGGGGGAGGCGAAGGTGGTGGTGGAGATGGAGGAGGAGGCGAAGGTGGTGGTGAAGGGGGAGGGGAAGGAGGAGGTGACGGGGGAGGACTCGGAGGAGGTGGCGAAGGGGGAGGTGGTGAAGGTGGCGGGCTCGGGGGAGGCAAAGGTGGCGGACTCGGCGGCGGGCTCGGGGGAGGCAAAGGTGGAGGGGAAGGAGGCGGTGGCGGTGGGCTAGGCGGCGGCGAAGGAGGAGGGGACGGAGGAGGAGACGGGGGAGGAGAAGGAGGAGGAGAAGGGGGTGGACTTGGCGGCGGACTTGGCGGCGGTGATGGAGGTGGCGAAGGCGGCGGGCTTGGTGGCGGTGATGGAGGAGGCGAAGGTGGTGGGCTTGGCGGTGGCGGCGGTGGTGAAGGAGGAGGCGAAGGCGGTGGAGAAGGAGGAGGAGAAGGAGGAGGTGAAGGCGGCGGGGAAGGAGGAGGGGACGGAGGAGGAGACGGGGGAGGAGAAGGAGGCGGCGAAGGAGGAGGAGAAGGAGGAGGACTTGGGGGTGGCGATGGCGGAGGAGACGGCGGTGGAGACGGGGGAGGACTTGGCGGCGGTGAGGGAGGTGGACTTGGCGGTGGAGGAGACGGAGGTGGACTCGGCGGTGGCGACGGGGGTGGCGAAGGAGGAGGACTTGGAGGTGGTGATGGCGGTGGCGATGGAGGTGGACTTGGAGGTGGACTCGGAGGTGGACTCGGGGGCGGTGAAGGAGGTGGCGACGGCGG
>ERZ651776.3242-NODE-3242-length-16423-cov-3.320384_pt1 | contig 16423 bp, 10 predicted proteins | sample MGYA00514761_ERZ651776 | MGnify/ENA metagenome assembly ERZ651776 | reverse complement strand
TTTCATTTGGGTTGTAGCATCATTTATAGCTTTAATTATTTGTTTTCGCTCTTCCGGTGTTTAGTCATATAAACTTTTATTGCCTAAATTACCAATCAATTCAATAGACTTTATTGCTTTATTAACTCGATTCATAGCTAGGCGTTGAAATCTTTGTTTATTATTTTCTTTCATGTACAAATTATACCTTGATGATATTATATTGCAAATTATTTGTTAAATAATATACAATATAATTATGCTAATAATATTGTACTTATACTTTATATATTCCTAAATTTTCGAAAGTTTCAACAAGTATCTCAAACCGATCAGATAACTTTAGATTGCAGATAGCTAAATACCAAATAACAATAGATCTTACTTATTAAAACATAAGCCAGAAATATTAATTTAAGTCATCTAGAACATTGAGAATAATTCATGATTGAACACTATAAATGAAAGCTCCATTCAAAAAAAATAAATATTATAATTTAATACTGAAGGTGAAATGATGCAAAAAAAAATATTTATATGTGTAGCAAAGGAAAGTTACGAAGTCGTTTCAGATATAGAAAAATTTTACAACACACCTACAAATACAGCATTTTTTAGTCTGTGGTCCGCTTCTAATTACCAAAATTTATCTGGAAGCACTGACTATGAAGAAGAAATCAAAAAACAGATTTCAGAGTCATCTGGTGCGATAATCTTGATTTCAAAAGGCAGCTTAAAAGATGATGGCTTTATTAAAAGAATCGAAGTTCCTAAAATAAATAATACCGTACCAAAAGCTAAAACACCCATCCAATCCCGACTTTAAAATGGTTGCCGTTGCCATGGTCTAAAACTCCCTGATGGTCGATGAAGTCATGCTTCCATTCGATTCTCGAATGGATGGTATCATTATGGTTGAAATAAAATGCTGGCCCAGAAGAAAGGGTCTTAGATTCATCATCTTCAAAATGAAAATCAGTTTCCCAAAAGATTGAACCGTTGGAACTTTTAGTCTCAAAATTATAACCGACATCTAGCGAGGAGTGCAACTCAGCTGGGCGGTTCCCATCAAAAATCCACCAAGCTGTTCCAATACCAAAGTAGTAATTAGAAGTCTCAAACTCGTGCCCAAGTCCTAAGCCCACCCCAAATTCCTTATAGTAAAAATCGTATTCATCTTTTTCGGCAAGAGGAATTCGTACCATGGGCTTGAAAGTCCATGAACCACTTTTCCCATCCAGATTGAAATATTTTTTGAGAGGCAGTGCAAGATTCAGATCGCCCCATCCACTGTCCTTCTGGATTAGTTTCCCGCCTGAACCATCCGGCATTTCACGTTCTGCATCCAACACATAGGGCAACTTGGCAGTTATACGAATTTCTTTTTTCCAGGTATACACTCCCTCTAGGTGCATTACATTGATCTCTTCAGAAAACCCAGGGTATAATTTATTGCTACCCATCAGTAAATCAGTCTTATTTATGTATTCATAATGGACTTGATATCCCCACCCACCTGACCAGCGGGGCATCATATTCATTATCGGGTCGTCTGCCTGTGCTATAAAAACAGGAGAGAAGCAAATCAAGATGCTTCCGAAAAAAGAATAAATCTTACTCAATTTAGCAGGATCTACTTGTGGGTATGATGAACTACTTCGATTGTTGCATCTTGCTTAAATTGAAGAGCGTCCAAATGACTTTCATGTAATCTGTATTCTTCAACAGCGACATATCCGGCATCCTCTACTCGTTCAATCAAATCTTTGCTGTTCAATTTAGCACCGTCCTTGAGGGCAATTGATACTAGTTGGGTTTCAGGATTCATATCAATCCCATCCTTAAATCTTTTTTTATCCACACCCTTCATCTTCGAAAGGTTTTTACGAATTCCGATTGCACAGGAAGGGCAAACCAGTCCTTTCACATATACGAGCGAAATTTCGGACGACTCCAACAAAGTTTCTTTCGCCGCGGCCAATCTTACTTCAGGACGAGCCTCCTCTTTGTCTTCATTCGCAATCATGAACTGTGAAGATATCAATAAAGTGGAAAGTAATAGTAAAATTGTTTGGAATTTCATACTCATCATACTAAATCAGGTATTATGGAAATACAACTCATTTGAACTAAATTTACTCATATTTCACTAGCGATGATAAAACTGAATTTTGTTTAATATAAAAGGCGTGATTTCGTTCTATCCGTATTGTACAAATTTTTCGTAAAGCAAAAGTTAAGCGCGGGAGGTTTTTGACCCAAATCGCAAACGACAAATACCTGCTCCTCAGCTTACTCTACAATTTTTGCCCATACAGTGAAGTACTTATTAATTCGAAGCCATCTTCCACCTTGGTTAAGTCCTCAGTTGCTACCTGAAAAATAAGGAAAACTTTTCTCTCTGCAACATCTTGAGATTCGAAAATACGCTGATGTGGGATAGATTCCCCCAAAACGCTAATCTCAAAGTCTTCAATAATCCGTTCATCCCCTCCGTCCTTAAGAATATCCCTAAATCTGGAATGAGTCACCTCCCCTAGTGGCATTTCAGCAGATGCACTCGCAGAAAAACTCTTGGCGAAAGTCGCAAGATCATCCGCAACACCCCTTGGGTATGACTGTAAAATCACAAGTGCATCCCCTGGTGTCTCAACAAAAAGATTCTGAATTCCTGGCATTACGGAATCTTGGGTAATTTTCCAGTTTTTTGGATAATTGAAAGTTAGTTCGCCAGAGGTATGAGTCTTTGGGGATGAAATATCTGCTTCAGTCTCCCCACACCCAATGACCCAAAATAGACAAATTAAGAGCGGGAGTAGAAGCAGTCTCATTTGAGCAGAACTACAATTGTTGGTTATTTTTATCATCATGAAATCAAATCCATCTTCAATTTAATCGCCCGACAAGAAGAATAAAAACGATTAAGGATTATCTTTTTCAAGGAAGAAACCAGTGGGTGCATCAAACCTCTTTCCATCCTCTTGCTTGTTTATGGTAACCTTTCCAATTGAAGTAAAACCTCGCTTTTTCCTTTCCTTGGTTATGGTAATGGTATCCCAGGGCCCTTTACTTTTATCCTTTTGCCAGAGTCTGCCCGTACCGTTAATGAGGTCAATCTCTTTGAGATTCAACTCAAGCTTATCATCATGTACAGTGACGACCATGTAATTCGGCTTGGTGGTACGACCGATTAAACCTCCGTGAGCTACTTGCTGGATTCCATCTTTTTGCGTGCAAGTCACGGCATGGACTTCTCCGCAAAGATAGAGATCAACGCCATATTGAACCATTGTCTTCCAAAAATCGGAATCTCTCCCCTTAACAGTCAACATACCGGATGAACTAAAAGTTCTCACCGGGCGAAGGATGGGGGTGTGCCCCATGACCACAATATGATCAACCTTCGGCCGGTATTTCCGAACCACGCGTTCAAACCATTCCAATTGTTTACCCGTAACCCCCGCTGCAATCTCTCCCTGTTTGCTCTGTCCCTCCTCAAACACATCGACCGAAACGAAGAGCACATTCTGATGAAGCCAATAAAAAGCGGTACCTTTCATATGGTCAGGTCCATTGGGAGGCATCTTGAGGTACCGACGAAAGGCATCCTTGTAAAAGGGAACCGCATCCGCAGCAGTTCCCCGCCATGGATTATCCCGGATCTCGTGATCACCCAAGGCTGCATATACTTTAAGCCCGTGCTCCTTAAACCGTTGTACCCAGCCCGGATAATACTTCTCCGCCCATTTATCAATGTCTTGTTTTTGCGTTCCCCAGTGCCCCATCACCAGATCACCCGCCACCATCGCAAAAGCAGGGTTTTCTTTCTTCATTGAACCCACAATAAACCCAAGAGCGTCTTCCCAACCTTTCTGGGGATACTCGATATCGAAATTAAGAAAATCGGGTATACTGACAAAACTCCAGGGCTTCAAGCCATCCCTTATGGCCTTTGGCTTTTCGCTCAAAGAATTTGCTTCACTATGTTCATCTTTTTTGAACGCAAGGCGTGAAGCGATCATCTCGTAGGTTGCATTTTCACCTCCGACAATTACTTTGCAAACATAAGTTTCTTTTTTGGAAATGCCCGGAATTTCAGCTTCGTAGCGTTTCTTGCGGGCATCCGAATTCAGGTTCCATTCAGGGTGATAAATACCGGTCTTCAAGTAAGGCGTATATTCCTTACCGATCGTACCATAGACATTGGCTCCCCTTTTATCCAAAACTTGCTCTCCCTCTTTCCAAATACGCAAGAGACCATCCTTCCCCGGTGACCAGTTGGCATGAATGATCCAAGCGACCCATTCCCCAAGCTCCAACGGTGTATCCAAATTATGGATCTTTCTTTCCGGATTCTTTTGTGGGGAACCAAAGTTCTGACCTACTTGCCAATTCGAATTGTTGATACGAATAGAGAGATTGGGATAGGTCGAACGCCAGTTACCTGGTATGGCGTGCCATTGAATGAGGATGTCAGACGCTTCATTGGGATCGACCTTCCAATTCTGGGGAACATAGGAAAGGATGCCGTACCACCTTTCATTGAATCCCTTTTCACTGGGCAATGAAATCTCGGTCCGAAAGGAATTAGGTTTCCGAGGAACGAAGAATCGGACGGCCTGAATCCCGCCGACCATTCCCGGCGCATCCACTATCCTCAAGCGATCCGGATTTGCCTGAGCCAAGCCATAACGGTCATCCTCCGAAAGCTTCCATTTATTAAAACCCTGTCCACCGAAGTCACTTTCGAAAAGGATCGGTTGGTTGTAGTCGAACACTTGACGGGCAGAAAAGCGTCGCTCACTTGCTTCCTCATTCAAAGAAACTTCTTTGGACAACACTCCGGATATCAAAGTAAACAATAATAAAATGACTATCTTCCCAAGTCTCATATCTCCAAGCATCCTGACAATTTCATCTCCAAATAAAATTATTGTAAGTGCCAATCCACCCCGTCCGCCATAATACTTTGATTAATCTTCAATAACTTCGCTTTCAACTTTTTAAGTAACTCAGGATTATCAGAAGCAATATTTTGAGTTTGGCCCGGATCTTTGTTCAGGTCAAAAAGTTGAAAATCCTTATATCCTCCATTCTTCACCCTTGGTATCCAGGATTCCTGAAACATATTGGATTGAGAGATTTCATAATCCGGATTGGCCACCAAGGAGAAATCACCATCCCGCATCGCCACCATTGGACGGGACTTTTGCAAATGCCAGAACATTGGTTGATGACGTTGAAATCTATTGATTTCGCCCTTTAGCAAGGGCGATAAATCAGAACCATCAATCGCACGATCTTGGGGCACCTCCAAATGTAATAAGCCACACAGGGTCGGGAGTACATCAACCAACCCCGCTGGTTCTTTCACCGCCCTATTTTTCCTGATTACCTCCGGCCAGGAGAAAATACCGGGTACGCGAATTCCTCCATCCCAATTTGAACCCTTTCTTCCCCTCAAATTCCCGGTCCGGTCATCCCGGTAGCTCCCATTATCCGATGCATAAATAATCAGTGTATTTTCGCGGACGCCCATGGTCTTTAATTTTTCCACCACCCGACTGATCGCACGGTCGGTATTATCAATTGTACCGGAGTAAATGGCGGTCTTGTCTTTGAGTTCACCATAAGTGGAAACAATCTTATCAGGTGCCGCAATCGGAGCATGTGGTTCATGAAACCAAATATTCAAAAAGAAAGGAGCCTTGGGATGCCGGTGATTATCCAACCAATCAATCGCCTCATCCGCCACCAACTGACAGGAATACCCCTCCAACGGACCGACCGCCTCTCCATTCCGAATGAAATTATTCGGGTTCTTATGACTGGGCGAGGCATTATTCCAAGTGGTGAACCAGTAATCAAAGCCATGATGACTGGGAGTGGGCTTGGATCGGTTCTTGGTCGGTAATCCCAGATGCCATTTTCCCACATGGGCAGTGGAATACCCACGATCCTTTAAAATTTCCGCAATCGTACGCTCACGAAGAAGCAAGTGAGAATTTTGACCTTCATCTGAAATCCAACTGTACACACCCGTTCTGATATGGTGCCTTCCCGTCAAAAGAGTGGCCCGGGAAGGGGAACAGACCGCACAACCGGAATAAAAATCAGTGAACCGGACCCCGTCCTTGGCCAACTGATCAATCGCTGGAGTTTGAACCGGACCACCATAGCAACCCACATCCTGATACCCTAAATCATCCGCCAATAAAATCACCACATTGGGCTGCACTTTGGCAAAAGAATGATTTCCCAAATAGAAGATAAAAGAAAGTAAACTGAGCAGGGAAACGGTTTTCATATTTTTCTTCTTCTTTCTAATTTTTCTGATCGGCCAGAAAATGAACCAACGAAGCGAAATCATTCATCGACATCCCATTAGCCAGACCGGCCGGCATCATCGATATCGGCAGTAAAGTTTCACTGGCAATTTCGGAGGCCTTCAGGGTAGTCACGGTTCCGGCAATATCTCTCATTTCGATCTGATCACTTAAACGATTGGTCACAAAGCCAACATGAGCCCCCCCCTTCTTGGTGGTAATGGAAACCGTTTTGAAGCCCTGGGAAATCTCCTGTTCCGGACGAAGAATACTCATGGCAATACGATCCGCATCCATGATCCCTCCGATCTGTCCAAGATAAGGCCCCTTTTGCACCTCGTCCTTATTTAAGGAATGACAGGCAACACATCCCTGCTGGGCAAACAAGGCCTTCCCCTTGCTCCTATTCCCCTTGGTCTGTCCCAGAGCGATGGTGACATCCTCGATACTCATCTCCCCCACCTGACCCTGTTTATCCATAATTTTCTTCAAGTTTACCTTGGGCTCATCCTTTACGACCACCTGAGTCGCTTCTGCCTTGGGCAATCCGGGTAATTCGACCCGGTCCTTGGTTGCCAGTTCAGAAATCACATATTTCAATTCGGCGGATCCATTCTTGGCCGCACTCACCAATACTTTGGCAATCTTCTCCGTTTTCTCCCAGGCTGTCGGATAATAGTAAGGCCCACGGGTATCCGGGCGGGTACTCCACCAGGTCTCCCCATCATAAACCTTTTCCCGGTTCGCCAGACGGATCAATGTCTTCGCCACTCTTTGCTTACTAACCGAATCCTTCATTTTCGAAAATTCCTCCAGGAGTTGGTCCACAACATTAGCATCGTGCATATAATTAAGAGCCATCAACGCCCCCTCCTGATTGACACCTCCTATTGCTTGGATACAGGCATCTCCCGCATTCATATCCACAAGGGCTTTCCTCGCAACATGGGGAAGAACCACTGCCGAGTTAGGGATAGCGTGTGGACCTTCCGCAATCTCCTGCTTTCCTTTACCTGCCAATTTAGTGACCGGTTGATTACTCACATAAAAACGAACCTTTCCCCCATGATCCGTACTGGCAAGACCGGCCGTGCATTTAAATCGAACCGTTCCGGCGGGTAGCTTTTTATAAATGATCGACCCAATCGAATGAGTTCCAATCCCTGCAGTCATCGGTTTACCATCCTTGCGGGCCAGCTTGGCTCCCGTTGGACTGTACCCTACACGGGTTTTGCCCCACCCCTGGGTGGCCTTGGACCATTTTAGATCCGTAAGTTTCACAATCGAACCATCCTTTTTTACTAAAACAGGATCAAACCAGGAACCATGATCACTACCGGTGCCATTCCCACCGTCCCCAAGAGTGAGATGAAGTTCTTTCCATCCGGTTATATCAACATCAAAAGTATGAACCGCTTTCTTCTCGATGATGGCACTTTGATGAAAGGGTTTTTCGGAAACATCTTCTTCCATCACCGGGCTAAGGGCGGGCAATGGATCGACTATCGGGGGATTCGCCACGGCCAACAAAGCATCCGCTGCTTTTGTATCTCCGATCCTTCCCAAACCGACCGCAGCCGCAACCTGTACCCGGGAGTTCTTGCTTTTTAAAGCAGTGGTAAAAACCGCAACCGGCACTTTTTTCAATTGAGTCTTTCGATCCGCCAAAGCCCGGATCGCATGCTCGGCCACCGCCGGGTCATTCGCCAACGTGGCAAGATGGGCATGCGATTTCGTACCCAGTAATTGTTTGATCGTATAAATAGCCGCAATTCTTGATTTGGTGGCTTGAGCAGAATCCAAAGCCACCGCCAACACCTCTTGGCCCTTCCCTCCTCTGCTGAGAATTTCCTGCTGAGCGTGAAGCTGAGTCTTTGCACTTGGGGAAGAAAGAAGATTGGCAAGATCAACTGCATTTCTTTTTTTCAAATCCGGGAACTCCTGATACTTCCATCCCTTGGGAACCACACGGGAAATATGGCCATCATCTCCACCCTTGAATCCTGATTTACCCCAACTACCGATGAATAATCGACCTGACCCATCACAATCCACATCTGTGATCCTTCCGCACTTGATAAAATCTTCCTGTTGCTGAGTAAAAGTCGGCCCATCCTCACTTATCCGATGAATATACAATTGCCCCCTCCCCCAGTCACACATCATGGGCACTCCGGTATACTTCTTTGGCCATCCGGGCTCATCAAAATACATCGCACCCGTTCCGGAACCGCCCCCCACATCCACCAAGGCTGGAATAATCTCCGAGGTGTAGCGTTTAAATAGAGTCGGGTACCCGTACTGTCCGGTTTGTACCTCATGAATAAAGCGCATATTCCACCCTCCTCCATCATTGGTGTTCCCACGGGTAAACACATTCATATAGGGATCAATCGCGACATCATAAATATTGCGCAGTCCATGGGCAAAAGCCTCCAGTTCGGTTCCATCCGGACGGACCCGGATAATTCCTCCACCATACATCGTCAATTTCGTCCCATCCGTTCCGGTCGCATTGACGAATCCAAAATCGCCCACCGCCACATAGATCCATCCGTCTATTCCCATACGAATCCCATTGGTCGTATGATCCACCCCGCGGGACTGGTTGTATTTTCGTGTGCTGATTTCCTTAACCAAATGCTTGGGTGGACCATCTGCTTTACCATCCCCATTTTTATCTTCAAGAACCGATAAGAACATCCCATCAAAATTCTTTTCATCTGCCCATTTGGTATGGAGTACATAGAGCTTATCTCCGACCGAAATCATTCCCCTCGGATTATCAATCTCCGCATAAATGGTATGACTGTCCGAAACACCATCATTATCCTGATCGGTGAGACGAAGAATTCTTCCAAAGCCTGCCCCCTTGCCGAGAGAACCGATCTGATCAATTCCCGCATACACCTCTCCCGTTGGTGCAACGCTCAAACAGGCAACACACGGAGTCAGATCCTTGGATGAAAATAAGGTCGCTTCCAACTCCTCAGGTAAACCCAGACGGGAAGGATTTCCAAAAGTGAAAACCGAGGATATAAAAAACAAAACAGAAAAAAGATATTTCATGGACTTCCAACTTACAGCAATCTCATCTCTGATCAATCAACTTGAATCGTTATAGATCGAAAATCCTGAATACCCTAGAACTGAAAAATCCAACCTAGTTTGGCTATTGACAAGGTTTTCCAAAGCAGACCGACTATGGAAAATTGAAGATTTCCTATACTTCAGTCAGCGTCTTTTTACTGCCGGCAAAACTCTCAGTCTCAACCCCCAAACGCTGTAACATTGTGAGATAAAGATTTGAAAGTGGCAATTCTTCGTAGCTGGCCTCCCGGCTCCAGCCTATGGCTGAATTGATACCGGCGTCGACTTGGTTGTCTTCGTTGCCCTGCCCATACTTCAGGTATTGACCGTGCTTGAAACCCATATTTTTACCCCCGGTCAGGATCAGGGGGTAGTTGCGCGACGTGTGAAACGCACTGGACGCAGAGCCAATAAACAACAGAGTGTTATCCAGCATGGACCCACTGCCGTCGATCTCCGGAGTTGATTTCAATCGGCTGGCGAAGCGCCCGTATTCCTCACTGAGGAAACGCATATAGGTTCCAAAATTCTTCCAGCCACCTGGCTCCTTACCTTTATGGCTTAGCATGTGGGTCAGATTCAAGCCAACCGCACGCGCCAAGTAATCGCTCGCCCCAACTCCATTTTCCCGACCGATTTGATAGGTAACAGTCCGTGTCGAATCGGTTTTAAACGCCAGATAAATAAGTTCAAACATGGTCCGCAAATAGTTCGCCGGACCCTCTGGGGTGACATCGAGCTTCAGATGGCCGGCTTCAACTTCTGGGAAAGGGGTATTGATCCAGCGCTTAGCCTTTTCGACTCTGACTTCGGTTTCACGGACTGATTGAAGGTAATCTTCAAGCGTCCCCTGATCATGCTTGGAAAGCTGTCGTCGCAGGTCTGCAGCATCAAGCAGTAAGCCATCGAGTGCACTTTCGCTGATGGCAAGACGCTTAGCGGCATCATCGCTCCCGGAAACAAAAAGACGATCAAAAATCAGTTTTGGCCGGTGCTCTGCAGGAATTGGACGCCCGCTCCGGTTAAAAGACATGGTTTGAGCACCGCGTGGCGAACCAGTCCCTCCATCGGTCGACATCACCAGTGAGTTGAAGCGAGTGTGCTCACCAACTTGCTCAGCAAAAACCTGATCCAGCGAAACACTGTTATGATAATCCCCCGCAGCTCCAGTGTCAGCACCAGTGAGGAATTGATCAGCGTTGGAATGACCATGGACATTGCGAACGGCAGGGTGCGAAAGTCCGCCTAGAATCGTAAGGTCATCACGAAGTGGCTCAAGAGGATCCAGGCACTTGGTAAATTTGAAGTCCCGGTCCTTACCCTTAGGAAACCAACTCCAGTCCTGATAAGCCGGATCATCTTTGCGAGGCATCGGCACACCATCAGGTATATCGAAGCAGGCTAGACGTTTTTTTGCTACTGTGGTGGCAGCTGCTTTAGCCGAGTAAGTAAAGGTTTCGAATGCAGGCAGGGCAAGAGCAAATCCAGTTGCACTCCGGATAAATCTCCGGCGATCAATCTGAGACAGTACGGTTTTCATCATTAATCAAGTTTCAACTCAAGGTATTTGCACTCGGATTGCAAGGTATTAACTCCATCCTATTTCGTTTGAAAAAGATCACTTATCACGATCAATCTGACCAAGGTAGCAAGTCCATCATCTTGCTGACGCAGTTCAGCTGTAATTTTCTCCAAATCTGCCCGATCCGAAAAACGAAGCGGGCGACCAAGCGCATAGGAAGTGAGTTTATGAACCATTGCACGGACGAATTGATCCTGGCGTCGTTTTAAAAGAAAACGTTTCAATCCGTCCATCCCCTTGAGTTCCTGATTATTGAATAGAACGCTGTTGGCATCAACGGGTTTGCCCGCGACATGTGTGCGCCAACGGCCGACCATGTCGAAGTTTTCAAACGCAATTCCCCAGGGATCAATCCTGGCATGGCAGGACATGCAAGCAGGATCATTGCGGTGATCTTCCATACGCTCTTTCAAGCTAAGCTTCAATATTTCCGGATCGGTCAAATCGATCTCAGGGACTGCCGGTGGTGGTGGCGGCGGCGGATCATGTAGCAGATTTTCGAGCAACCAAATTCCACGTTTGAGAGGGTGCGAATCTTTACCATCTGAATTCATTGCGAGCAGACCAGCCTGAGTAAGCAAACCACCGCGCCGATTGGTTACATCCAGGGCAATCTTTCGAAAGTGACTGCCAAAGATATTGGGGATTCCATAGTGCTGAGCGAGCCTCTCATTGATCATGGTGTAGTCCGAATGAATAAAATCCATAATGCTGTGATTATTGCGGAGTACTTCGTGGTAAAAGGCAACCGGTTCTTGCTGCATCGCATGTTTCAATTCATCATTAAAACCACCAAAAACCTTTCGATCGACCTGTAGATAATCCAGTAACTGCATACCTAGCCATTGGCGAACAAAGTGTTTGGAAAATCGGTCCGCACGCGGATCAGCAAGCATGCGTTCGGTTTGACCCGACAAAACATCGGCTTCTTTGAGTTCCCCGGATATCGCCAGATCCATTAGCTCCTGGTCTGGTAAACTGCTCCAAAGGAACATCGAAAGCCGCGTCGCCAATTCGTAATCACTCAGACGGCTACCTTCACTATCTTTCTTGGAACGGGACTGTACAAGATACAAAAACTTAGGGGAGGCAATCACTGTCGCGAGAACTTCTATCATCGCCTCCTCGAAGCTCTCGCAATCGGGGCGGATTTTGGAATAAAGAGTCAATTTTCGCTCGATTTCCTCCTCAGTTACCGGACGCCTCCAGGCTCGGGTCATAAACCGAGAGAGAACCTCAGAGGTGTAGGATTCATCACCGGCGGGTTTTTCATGTTCGAAGAATATTTTGGTGTGTGATTCCGGTGGCCATTGATCGAAATACGGAGAGATCAGTTCGACGTAATCGATGTGGATGATCCCGGCCTCGTCTCTTCCGGGGTTGGGGCGAATGTTTTCAAACTTCAAATACTCGGACCGATTCGCTCTGGCACCTTCTTCCTTGCGAAAGGAGTTCCGGATCACCTCTCCAAGGTGGATATCCCACTCATAGAATTGCGGGTTGCCTGGCGGCGCGGTAATCGCAACATCGGTTTCGCCGATTTGATCGAATGCAAAAGAGTTGTTGCTTGCTTGATGGCCAAAATAGAGACGGAGATTTGGTGGGTCTTCAGTTTCGTCTGAAGAGCGGCAAGCCCGAATTCGAACCCGAAGAGTTCCGGTATCTGGAAGGCGGTACTTCAGGTTGAACCCTGTGGTCGTTCTCGGTGGAACGATAAGGACGTGAGGGGAAACCGGCGGCACTTCGGGGCGACTCTCGACCGAGTCCCAGGCTAGTATTGTCGCACGAGGATCTGAAATTGACATGATACCTTCGCCAGTTTCCAGATTCATGAGGCTTGGATGAGTTGTTGGACGCGGCTTATACCGTTCCCTGAAATGCTCGAGTTCCTTTTCACGTTTTGCCGGGTCGTTTTCGTTCCTCTTCCGGGCCCCCTCCAATTCGGCATCACGGACAGCCCGCATCCGCTCAGCTGCTACATCCATGGTGATGCCGGAATAGGCTGCCTTCGGCTGCTCGCCCGACACCGTGGCTTTTTTCAGTGCATTGCGGCCCAACTCACGAAACGTCTCAAATTGCATCATGGACATTTGCAACATTTCCGAGCTGTTCTGGAAGCCGTCCTCAGATGTCGTTTCCGGAGGTAAGCCGTCAGCGAGGTCATAGGGCAGCCCGAGCAAATCCTGGAGCGCGTAGTTAAATTCATACCGCGTCATGCGGCGAAAGGATGAATGCCCTTCCTCACTGCGAGCGACTTGTGAGGCGACCTGAATTTCAGTCGACAGCCAATCGACAATCGAGGCTTTTCCCTCGCCGGAAATCTGCACATCTTCATCCTGTGGCGGCATTTCGCCGTTGCTCACCACATCAATCACTTCAAGCCACCAATTCTGATCACCCCCATCAATCAGATCCGGGTTCAGGGTATCGATGCGGAACTTTCCCTTCTGCTTTTCCGGACCGTGGCATGGAATACAGGACTCGCGCAGAACAGGCTCAATCTCATTTCGAAACGTTTCCAGATTCGCTTTTGGCACTACGGTCGCCCCTTGGAGTGAATGCGGTTTCCGATAGATGGATCGAAGTGCGCCAGCCACCTTCACCTCCTCGAGTGTTGGTTTTTCCGCCAACTTCACTCCATCCATGGACACTCCATCGAGCGCAATCTCTGAGAATTGAAAGTGAGTTTCGTCGTGGGTTTTTCCGAACGTGAATCGATAGAACTGCCAGGCCGAGTCGTTCTCAAACTGGAAGGTTTTTGATTGAAACCGCTTCTCAAATACAGGCTGGTCGGTTTGGCGATCCAACTCCGTCCAGTATTCGCCATCTTGTGATCCTTCCAGGACCCAATCCTTCGGATCGCGAGTCGGCACGTCGTTCCCGGAGATAATCGAATAGCTTTTCACCGCCATTCCTCCGTCTTCTGAAAGCTTAAGCATCCATTGGACCGGGCGGCCCTCGTGCAGCCCGCACCACTTGGTCCTGTCGCTGGAGTCCACGCTCTTCTCCACTCCCTGCCCCCCGCTAACGACGTGATTACTGGGAGATGACACTTCCGGGACGGCAAACACAGGGCTTGCGACCATCAACCCTAGCGCGAGTAATGCGTTTATTACCTTAATCATCGTTGTTCACTCATTTTTGCGCTGTCTGACGGATTTTTGCAAGGCCCCTTATCGAGCCGTCGATCCTTTCGGGATTGGGGGGCATTGATCGCCAGTGCTTTCGCGCAATACACTTACAATGACTGGCCAACTTTCAAAACTTTTGTAAATTTGTCAGGATATTCTGCAGCGCGGAACAGGCCGTTTGTACCCAGCACCCACCAGTATTTCACAGGAGTGCCGGGAGTAACGCAATCGGCATCAATGGCGATGATGCCGCCTATTTCGTCTTCCGACGTATATTTCTGCTCAGTCCACCGCTCAGCAGCAATGTGACTTACAAGCAATTCCGATTCAGCCTTAGGTTCCAGTGCCTGGCTAAAACATCGCGACCAGGGATTAACTCCCCATTTACCTGCTGCCAATGCCAGGATTGGTCGGTCGTTACTCAGCGCAGGCCATTGCCTGAGCCAGAAGTTAGCCCGCCCCGTGCTGGTAGTATGGACAAGACCATGAGTCGTAGCGTATGCGAATATATGCATGCTTGCGTTATCGAAGCTGAAGTTTAGGTACCCAAGATCGTCACGCTCGGTTTCGATGCGGAAATGTTGCCCATTATCATATGACAGATAAGCGCGCGTTTTGTTCTGCGTGGTTTTAATTGCCGGTTTACCTAATCCCAGCAGGGTCATCATATCGTCCGGGCAGGTTATTGCATGCATATAGGCGTTGCCGTTATGCTGGGAATGCCATTTATCGGTCTTTACGGCTGTGAACCTCAGGTTATCCGCAATGATCTGTTTCCAGGTAGTGCCGCCGTCTTCGCTTCTATACAGACCCTTGCTTTCGCAGCCGACAAGCATGATGTCCGGCGTGTTGGGAACAAAAGCAATAATCTCACCGCACAGACTCGATGGACCTGTCCCGTCAAAGTCGCCCGGGAAATCCAGTTTCTCCCAAGATTGACCGGCATTGTCGCTGCGGTGTAACCCGCCTGCAAAAGCGCCGGTTCCACCGGCTTTTCCGGCGGCACGGAAAATAATGTCCGAATTCTGAGGATGTATGGCGAGACTGCGCACGCAGTTTGCGGCACCGGTCAGTTGCCCATTGATCGTTTCCCATGTCTGACCGGCGTCTATGGTGCGGAGCAGCCCCTGTGTAGGTGAACGCAGGACAACGATATTCGCGTTCGATGGTGCCACCGCAAGGCCGGTATACTTAAGGCCGCGAGTATTTGTCGCTGTTTTGGCCTCCGGGTAGGCAAAGTCTTCAGGAACACCGTTTACTAAAGTTATATTCGAGACACTTGCCTGAAAGTAGGTTTGCGCATCTTGTGGCAAGGCGCGGAACACAATGCCAGCCCCCACATTGTCGCGGATGTTCTTGTAGTGGGTAGTGCCATACTCCCATGTCTTTCCATCAGTCGATGTTAATGCCGAAAACAACCGTCCGCGGCGAACGACCCGTACCCATTTATCTCCTTTCCCGGTCAAAGGGTGATGAGACAGCCGCCCCGCTCCTAGATCAAGGTGGTCCGGTGTAGTTTTCAATCCGCGTTTAGCCGTCTGCATAATTCCAAATTCGGGTCCCCACTGATAATTGTTTTTGGAGGCATCGGTTCGTACGGTTAAGCCAGCCCATGATAGCGGGTTCACCGATCCATTGTTTTGCCCCAGATAATCATCGATGCGGCAGGTAAGGGTAAAATCGCCTTTGATATTCTTGTAGATAACAAATTCACCTTCACCCACAAAACGAAAGGCATCGGGCTTTGTCTGGATGATATTCCGCGAAGCATTGGCTTCACCGGCGACACCAAGCTCCCAGCCTTCAATCGGCTTGGATTCGACATTCACGAAGCCGCCTTCTGTATCGATGGTGTGATTGCCGTCATAAAACAGACGTGACCATATTTTTTGTTTGCCTGCCGGAAGAACAAGATCAGTTAAACTGATAACGGGATCAACCCCTTTCAATTCATCTCCAGCAACATTCGCAATTTCCATATCATCTGAAAACACCTCGATCTTATTAAGGGTATGCCCCCGGGATTTGATCTTGGCGACAGCCGAGACCGTATCTGCGTCCTGCACGGTCAGTGTTACCTGAGGGTCATCGGCATTCACTTTATGAAACATGGATGACGTAGGAATGTCCTGCAATGAAATCCCCGGCCCTTCCCATTGGAAGCTGAAATACGGCCTTACATTATCGAAGAAGTATTTGATCCCGATCTCATGATCACCTTTGGCAAGATTAAGCGAGAATACCTTTTCCTCCGGACCATGCAATCCATCCCAGTTAAAGGCTTCCCTTCCATCAACCATCACCTGGTAACCATC
>ERZ651776.3232-NODE-3232-length-16459-cov-4.016909_pt1 | contig 16459 bp, 3 predicted proteins | sample MGYA00514761_ERZ651776 | MGnify/ENA metagenome assembly ERZ651776 | reverse complement strand
CCCCACCCCACCCCCCCCCACCCCACCCCACCCCACCCCACCCCACCCCCCTATAGTGTACTGATGACGTCGCTTTCTAGTATGCTGCCTTCACCTTCTGCTGCTGACGCAACTGCGAAATCTGAGGCCTTCTTGGACTATGCGAGACTTAGTCCTGTTTTGGAAAGCCTGGAGTGCACCGTGAAGGAAGTTTTCGGGGTGGACGAGGTACTATTTTTTGAGGATTTCAGGCGGATTTTGAGTTGCTCCCCTCCCTTTGCACCTGCACCTTCTTCAAAAGCTGCTCTTTCCTCCTCCCTCTCCACCGATTCTTCATCCCCCACCCTGACTACCATGATATCAAGCCTGTTTTCTTTCCTCTCGACTATTCTCTCTCCCTCAGTCCCCTCCGCCTCTCCTGCCCCCCCCGCACTCCGCTTTTCATCGCTATCATCCCTCTTCTACTTGGCATCATCGACGGGGATGGAGGAGCACGTGTTGCGTTCGGTTTGGGAGCTCTGCCAACTCTCCCCTTCCACCTCTACCCCCCTCAACACTTTCGAGTCGATCCGCCACCTAATTACTACGGTAGACGAGGAGACAAAGGCTACGTTGAATGAGGTTCTTGAGGCCAACAAAAATTCAAATGCAATCACAGACGAGCACAAAAATTCGCTCAATCCGAATCATGGTTCCCTAACGCTATCAAGGACTCGTTTTGATCCCAGCGAGAAGGACCCCGGCGTCAACATCGGCGACGACGGGCTTTCGATCACATCTACGACCTCAGCGCATACGCACGCCTACCTCTCCTCCGGATTTTCTTCTGGCCGCTGGAGCTGGACCTTTGCGATCACTGACGACGTTGCCAATGACGAGTCCGTGTGCGTTGGGGCAGGCGTGCGTCCCGTACAGTCGTCCTCGTATAATTCGTCTGGTCAGATGTGGATGTACCGATGTTACAATGGCAATCTCTACTCCAAGGGGACGCAAATACGCCAAATTTCTAAGATCAAGATTCACCCGGGGAACCGCGTGAAAATTTACCTTGATCACTTCCAGCACACGCTATCTTACACGATCTATTCATCTGAGAGTGCTGTGGGGAAACCACAAGGGGTCTGTTTTAAAGACGTCTTCGGGGAAATCTTTCCCGCCGTTGCTTTTTATGGATCACACCGTTCTGTCGAGCTCGTTTCACTGGAGTCTTTCAATGGACCCGGCGTTCGGTTTTTCAATCCTGATATTCCCGATCCCACGGGGTACAGCAGCAGCAAGTCTACTGAGTGCAAAATTAACAACAGGGTGTACACGATGACGCAGTGGCGGGGTAATTTGACGAATGGTGTTATGGACGGGCACGGGGTGGCGAATCTTAACGACGATACTACTCTATTTGGAACTTGGAAGCTCGGAAAATTACATGGTTTAGTTGCGTTGGTCGTCACAAATCCGAATTCTTCGACACAAGACGACGACGACGACGACGACGACGACGACGACGACGACGACGACGACGATGACCATGACGAACACACCAAATTTTATCTTTACGAAAACGGGAAAGAGGTTGCTGACTTCGACAGTTCCCGTGACCGTGAGGAGATCGCAGAGTCAACGAACAGCTGGTTGTGCCACAAATGCGGCTTTGTTACACTCAGTACTTTTGCGTATTGCCACCTGTGCAACCGTTCGAAAACAGAGTCAAATACTCCCCCCTCCGAATCTTCTCCCCCCTCCCCAATTCCCTCAACCCCGATCTCCTTCAGTGAAAGTTTACCTACCACCGACGAGTGCAGTGCGCTTGTTCTGTCATCTCTCTCTGCGCTTGCTCACGCGAGCGTGAAGCGCAGTAAATTGGCAGCAAGATCAACCCCGGCGGTATCATCTCTGAAAACAATTTTTCCTTTTGTTCTTCAGTCATCCCCAGCGGTCTTTGAGCTTCTCCATGAGCTAATTCTGCACTACATACCGATCGATGACGCCAACCAGCGTATCATCGTCTACCTCTTGGATATTTTGCAGGCAAACTTCCGCTCCGCCACCCCCCACGCCCCCCCTCCCCCCACGCTCCACAACACACTCTCTATGCTAATCAACGTCACGTCCATCGAAGAAATATCCAACTCAGCGGCTGAAGCCCTGGCTGCAGGGCTCCAGCTTCTCTGCCCGTCCCCTCCTTCCCGACAGAAAATTATTTCGTCTCTCCTCAACAGCCACCTGAAAACACCCTTTGACCGCCAAACTGGTAATTATACCCTCCTTTATCGACTTCTGGTGCAGTATGGAGATTTAACTTCTGTTCAGCACTTGATTCCCAATACCTCCGTGTGCAGCGATGACGAAAGTATGAGCACAGCGTCGAACTTAGTCGCTTGTCTCTTCCAATTGACCGTGGATACCTCAACTAATTTGATGACAATCGACAGGCACAATCCCGACGATAATCTAAGCAAAGCGGCGACGCAGATACTGACTTCACACCTACTCCTCACAGTGTCTTCAATACAGAAAAAGAAAGCGAATAAGATCCTTGGGACGGAGGCAAATTGCAAGATGCTCGTTTTCTTCGTATGCATCGCTCTTGATTCATGCACGACCATAGCTAAGGTCGCATACAACAGCATCGTTAGCTCCTCTTTAACCCCAGAATCATCCGACCCTCTTAGTCGGACCCTGTTGTTCAATCTTCTCCCCCTGCTATTCGCAATTGCAGAAAAATTCAGTGACACGTTATGGTTCGCTACCCCCACCCTGCCCTTCGCGATAGAACTGACCAAAGTGCTCGACCTAGTTAATCGTTCATCGCCGAGCGCTCTCTCAAACGAAGAATTACTCTTAAAGGCTGAAAAGGAAGAAATCGAAAGGAAAACGTTCGCGAGGAGCTCCCGACAATTTTCCAGCAACCGTTTGGGCGGTAACGAAGTCAAGGCCACTTTCGACTTTGAGAATCGTTCCGACGACATTTCAATAACAGAAAATGGTAATCTGCTGCGCTCCACCGCAAGCACAAACCAACATTGTCTTGTAAACTGCGGAATAACCAGCGGCAGAGCCGTTTTTGAATTCATATTGGTATCCGACAGCATGAATGACGAATGCAGCGCGTTTGGCATTGCCTGCAAACCGATCTCTACTTCCTCCTACGAGTCGAACACCAATATGTGGGTGCGGCGATCGTACAATGGACAGTTGTATCACGGGCGCGACAAAGGTTTACCGTCCTTCTCAAAGATTCATGCGGGCGATACTGTCCGTATAGACGTCGACATGAGTTCCAGGACGCTCTCTTTTGGCAAGAATGGGGCCGATGAGGGAGTAGCTTTCCGCAAGATCGAGGCGAATGAGGTATTCCCGATTGTGCTGACGTACCGTGCCAACATCGAGGTTCGGTTGGTTTCTGTTCAGGTCTTCAACGACGGTAACGACCCGTCTCTCTCCATGATGAAGGACCAAAGACAATTCTTGTCCTCCTTTCCAGCTCTCGAGACCTCAAGAGTAAACTCGAACCAGTCTATCGTGCATAACGGGTGTTCCTTTACTCACAACTCGAAACCAGACGACGGGAAGTGGATCTCAGCGGTGGCATCTCATGGATTTCGGAGTGCTACTCACTCTTGGAGCGTCCATTTGAAAAAACTGACCACAAATAAGGTTGCGATTGGTATTTGCAGCAAGCTGATGAGCCTAGAATTGCTGGACATGACCGGGCACCTCGGGGTCCTTGAGCATTCTCTTGCTGTGATGGGCAATGGCGATCTCTACGCCAATGGCGACCTTATCGAATCCAACTTTTTTGGCCCCCCCTTTGATCACTTCGTCGAAAACGATGTCGTGTCCTTCACGTGCGATCTGACGAGAAACGAAATTTCACTCGCCCTGAATGATAAAAATTACGGCGTTGCATTCTCCTCTTCCCATCTAAGAGCCCTCTGTGCGGAGAATACCTCTTATGTTTACCCGGCGATCTCTCTCTGCTCCGCTGGTGACTTTGTTACCATCAGATCGACCACCATATTTCCCACTTTGGAGCTCTACTGGCTATTCGACCTGCAGAAGGCTCTTGCCTCCTTCTCGGGGAAGATGTGCGCCCGAATGATTGCGGGTCCTTCCATGTCCGTCAAGGAAGTAGCTTACGAGGACTGGCTCCGGTCGCCAATGATTGTCGGCGGGCTCGAATCGAACGATGAAATTTCTGACAATTTCGTACTCGATGTTGCTCAACGGACGAGCTCAGGCATGAGCCTGCTCGTAGAATCACAGTTCGATCGGTATGACGAATCTCCGACGCATTCTCCGTCTCACACGCGGGCGCAACAAAATGCAAAAGGACTGAAAACGATCGAGGAGAAGATGACTTGCACCATTAGGGACTGGATTCTCCCGATTGATTTTGATGATTTCGACGAATTAGGCGATTCGAGCAATATACCCTTGACTCCCAGCCCTAAGCGCGATGTTACCGAGCGCAACGAACTTGAAAAACCAATCATAGATCTCTACGTTCGGGACAAGATCCTCAACGAGTTGGCTGACAACGAAAGTCGACCGTACAATTTCATCGGTACCACCCTCCTCATCCACCTCGAGTCAGTAATCAACGAGCAACCATTCTTCAAAAAGATACTTTCCAAAAAGAAAAGCTACGAATTTCCGAAGTGTGAGATGCCGTTCATTGCCGCATTACTGAAGCACACGGGTCTGTGGCGCGAAATCGTTTGGCTTCTTGACAAGAACTCTTCACCTTTGTCGCATAGTCCTTCCCCAAATTTGAGCCGACTCTTCTTCAACGTCAAGCAGATGCGAGCCTTTTTGCGGCAAAAGAAGCAAGAGAAAATTGTGGCGAGCGAAGGGGACGTAGATCCTCATGCCGGTTTGTCCAAATTTGAAGCTATGTGCGACCTGATTAGCGATCGTGCAGAATTTTTGCGTGGCACAAAGGTGAACAGTTTGGACGAGAAGGAATCGGTTCGGCTTGACAACGAAGATGGAAGTAAGCCAAATTCCCTGAGTCGAACGCGCTCGACGCCAGCACCGATCAAACTGCAGCGTACGCGCTCTATGCCGAGCGCCCCAAGCCGAGGAGTTGGTGACCGCAACGATTTGGACGACGAAAGGGTTCTCGAAGTCATGCAGAGCTGCTACTCTTACTGCATAATCGACGAACAGGAGCTGGAGAGGGTGGACGAAGAGCAAGTTACAGCCGATGGTCAAGCAGAAACGAAGGAGACAAAGAGAAAACAGCTCCTCTTTCAGAAAAAGCTGCGACTTCCACCCAATCCAAACGAGCTCACAGCGCTTCTTGCACGCCGAAAGCTGCGTGCAATATCGCGTTACTACGGGTTCCAGGCGATGTTAAACTTGATTAAGAGTATTTCATTCAGCTCTGTCCAAGTCGACGCGCTGGTGTTCCTAAAAGCTAGTATGCAGGGTACTAACTTCGCTCTTGGAAAAGACGATAGTTTGATGAAGCCGAAGATGACTCGAACGAAGGTGGGTTCGGCGAGGACGAGGACGAGGACGAGGACGAGGACGAGGACGAGGACGAGGACGAGGATGAGGTTGAGCGAGAGTGGGCGCGACTCTCAGCATAACAACAACGAAAGGGAACAAAACCGTGACTTCACTCCTCGTGTCGTGGGGGGGAGCGTTCAGGTCACTGACTTGCCCCCTGATCACGAATTTTGGGGCGAGGGAGATGCTGAGCTGCTTCGACAACGAACGTCTAGGACGGCCACAAACGACGTCAATGGAGGGACCGCAGCTGCGAACGATAATTCTTTCCACGAAGAGGATGAAGTCGACGACGTCGAAGCGGAGAACATAGGCAACGACGATGATGACGACGTCTTCGATGTAAATGACGATGACGGCACAGACGAAGACGATGACGGCGCAGACGAAGACGAAAGTTCTGACAACAACACCAACATCGATGACACGAACACCAAGAAGCAAAAGCAATCCTCAAAAACGTACCACTACCTCAAAGGCCTTGAAGCAACACCCAAATCCTACCTCGACCAAGTTCAACTTTCATTTCAGTCTCTCTTCAGCCACATGATCACGATGCTTCACGTCTCCACCAAACGGAACGACGTCGGCATAGCCGTTTTCATCATCGAACGTCTAGCACTTGATTACGAGCCTAGGGACTATTCCTTCCTGCTTAACGAAAATCTCGTCGAGCTCCTAGTTCAGAATGTCAGTCTTATCACGGTTATTGAAAAGGACGAGTCTTGCGCACCCTTAGTAAAGTCCAACGCACCCTTTACGAAAAAAAAGGCAGTAGACATCGACATGACTGCCGCACTTTCGGATGGAACCGTCACAAAACGAACCATCTTTGCGCTTATCGACGAGACGTGCAGCGAGAGTAGTACCGGCAGATTCATGAAGGCTTGGCTGGGAGCTTTTCTGAAGGAGAACTTTCCTCATCTGTACATCGACGGCGGCGGCGATTCGCACACGCTTTACGTTCGTCATTTTCAGAGCTTGAATCAGATGGACTACAGAGAGGTTCTTCTTTTGTTCGAGAGCTTTCAGGCTGCTTTCGCAACTTCGCAGAAGCTGGAGCGCGCAAAATTCACTGATCTTCAGATTCTCCGGACAGAGCGGGCCAAGAAAAAAGACAAAAGGCTCAGAGGAGCACGCTTCACCTACAAGGTTACAGCGGATAACGGGGTGGGGGTTCGGGTCTTACCCTCCGTGAACAGCAGCCGAATGGGGATCAGTGTATTAAAGAACGAGGTGGCTGAGATTTCCTACAGGGTGAAACTCGGCAACAATCAGACATTCCTCCGTCTAGTCAGTGGTAACGGGTTCAGTAGCGCGGCGCGGGACAGGAACGTCGAGGACTTCACTGGCGAAGAGGAGCGAGGGCAATTTTTCAAATCCTGCAAGGGATGGCTCTTCGAGACTGGGGTTAGAAGCCCCTATTGCGACAGGGAAATTATGAAGTGCATTGTGACAGAAAACTTTGCGAGTGAGGAAATCAACCTGCGCGAGCGAATGAATGCCTTCGGGGTATTCTCTGACCATCTTATTTCCAGCAATCTGACGCTCGCAAATGAGCACTCAGCCGTAGTTGGCAGCGAGGATAACAAAATTGGCGTGGTTTTCGGCACATCTTTGCTGACCCCAGAGAATAACTTTTTCGAAATTATCGTGAGATGTGCTGGTCTGAGGAACGGAATCGGACTAGGGGTTGTGTGTTGCAAGAGCAGGATACTTGATCGCACTAGAGGCGATCGCACTTTCCGTAGTGTTGGCGAGCACGTCGGTGGGCAGGGCTTCGATAACTGGTTCGGGTACCGTTGCTGGGAAAAAGGCTTCTACGCTCACGGAAGGAGAGTCACTATTAACGATGAGGAGATCAGCACTAACAGTAAGAGTGAAGATAACAGAATTGTAGAGGATGAAGTATTTGGGTGCGGCGTGGACTTCGAGCATGGGACGATATTCTTCACCAACCGCAATAAAATTATTGGCAAGATTATCTCTCCGTCTGCGAGAGAGAAGCAATTTTTCCCGACAGTTAGCCTCGGTGGCAGCTGCGAAGTCGTGGAAATTAAGCACGTTAATTTTAGCTCTTTCGGAAACGAATTGGTAAAGTTGAGCGCGGAGGCGCGATCATTTGAGGAGAAAATGAATAGGGCAGAAAAAGCGAAGAAGTCGGAGGGAAATTGTTCTGATGCAATGTTTGACATCTGCCGTGTGTTAGATGACAAGGAATTCAACGGGAGAGCGGTCGCAGACGCGTATGCCATATCTACAGAGGAAGCAGAGGCGGTCGAGCTGACCTCCTCCGAGTTCCGGTGCCTGTCAGAAAATTCTTGGGCTCTGTACCAGCTCATAACCAGCCTTTCGGTCAATTTATTTTTCTCCAAAAGTGATTTGACCATACCGAGCGGAAGCAGCCCGAAACGTAATAGAGACAGGGCAGACTCGTTTTATGGCACGAATCTTGCTAATGACAGCGTCCAGACCTCAACTATAAGGCTGCAGAGCTGCTGCCTTAACTTTCTGATCAACGATTTGGTGAACTGCGCTAACATGTACGAGAAGAAAAAGAATAGTGCTAACGCTTGGCATTATGGCGACGACAAAAGCGTCAGGATCGAGCTGCATAGCTTTCACGAACTTGATTTTTTGCTCAGCATTGGAAACTATCGAGTCTGCCAGAGTTACCTTCAGCGACCTACCTTCCTCAGGAGCTGTCTGAAATTTTTGATGTTGGGGTCGCTAAGGATCCAGTACAGTGTTTTGCGACTTATCCGTGGCATCGTCGGAGTAACGAAGCCGGCAGTGTTCAGCGAGGTGTTGCTCGAGGAAACTGGGGAAGAAGGTGGATTTGTATGGTATCTGATTGAAAGGGTAGCGAAAATGTTCGTGGAAGACCACGATTTTGGGGAAGAGAAAAAGGGGGAGCTATCAACCTTCGGATGCGGCAGTATTGTAATGTCCATTGCCAACGAGGACGCCTGCTTGGTCAGGTGCTTGATGAGCTGTACAAATTGGAAACACGCTTGCTGGGAAGGGTTGCTGAAAGCTATGCAGGGGGATCGAGAGGCAACGAAGCTAGCCGCGTTATATTGCTTAGGCAATAACGATTGCTTGAGAATAGGGGCAGTAGTATCTATCGAGGACAGGAAGTTGATGGTGAACAGTTACAGTTCTGCCAGCACGTGCTGCGGCGTCGTTGATGTTAAATGCGATGAAGACCTAAGTCTTTTTTGGGGGCCGAGGTCAGACGAAATTTATCTGCCGAAGGCTTCTATGACTCCTGTGGTAGTAATGAAGGTTGGGAAAATTTTGGATGGACTTGAGAATCAGTATTTTGACTGTCTGAAGTATCTAATAGTAAGCGGTGAGGAGAAAGATAGCGTAAAGTACTTTGCTCTGCGAGGACTTTCAGCAGTTTTGGATAGCTCACCTGCATTCTTGAAAATGTTCAGGGATGAGAACAGCTTCTTCTTGCACATATTCAACACAACTTTGACGAAAGACGACGACGCGGGGCTAGTACTCGACGAAAACGAGATACTGCTGCGCAGCGGGAGCTTGAGGGAGAGGCTAATCGAAGCCGCGAGGGGAGGGGGGGCCTCTTTGAAAACCATTGAGAGGAATGGTAAAGGAAGGAAGGGTGGTCGTGACGTGGCGGAGCCACTGCTATACAAGGTAATTTTGAAGGAAGGGGCGGTCGTTAGGAATGGAATCAGCATTGACAAGAGCGCAAGGGTAGGAGTTTTAGCGAAGGGAACGGTAGTGGAAGTTTTGGAGAAGGCCGTCATAAGCGAGAGTGATCACACAATAACGCGGTTGAGGATCGCAAACGGGTGGATTAGTGACAGACTGAGAGGCGCAGAGACTTCCTACGTTGTCGAAAGGGTTAGTGTCGCAATGAGCGAAGGAGTTCTCCTAGAGGTCGAGGAAGGGGAAGACGACGAAGAGGAAAAAATCGACTGGTCAAGGTTCCCCAAGGAGGGGGTCAAGCACTACCTCCATAAACATCCTCTCAAGTATATTGCCCCCATCGATATCTACCCGGAGAGCCCTTTCATGATCTGCGACCACTGCAACCTGAATTATCCGAGTAATATGAAGGCTGCAGTCAGTAGCGAACACGAGGAGAGCAACTGGCTCTTGTGTATGAATTGCTTCTGTATGGACGAAGACGCAGTTGACGCTGTGATAAAGGGTATAGGTGTTGACGGCAATGTCGGCGATGCCTGCAGTACTAACGAAAGTAGCGATGGCGTTGACATCAGTGCAAGCTCGACGGCATCGATGAATCCGAGGGCACCGGCGAATCCGAGGGAGTCGGAGACAACGGCTGAAGGCATCCACCATCTCGAGCCAAATCGACTAAATAGACCCGAGCCGGACCAGTTGCCTGCGTGGGACGAAGATTTTTCAGAGATCGGAAGAAGACCCAGCAGCGAATATAGAAGACCAAGCAGTAGTAGGTCTAGCGAACGCATCCAGATGGGAACCAACGATAGCAATTCCAATACGAGGCTGGTCACAACGGCGGTAGGCACAAGAGGAGATAGAAGGGAGCACCGGGACATGACACAACGGCAAATTTATGCTAATGCTATTTCAAATTTAACGGACATGGGCTATCCTCTGGAGTTGGCTACAAACGCCTTCAACGCGGGACTGACAGCCCGGAGGAGAGATGGTGGGGGAGAAATCTTGCATCCTGCAAACGTCGGGGAGGTCATCAACAGGGCAATCGATTACTTGAATACCGGTAGCATTCCGACAGTGTTTGATGACGACATCGACGACGAGGTTGGTGATGACGAAGACGACATGGTCGGAGGATTCGGATTCACTTTCTGAAATGGCACTGAAGACGATTTCGTTGAGGGGAGAGGAGGCGCGTGGATGTTTTTGAAAGGGCATGTCATGGCATCATGGCATCGACTAATTTGCGTTGTAAAATTGTTGGAGATTAGCGCGCAATAGTTGCAAGAAATTTATTCAATATATTATGCCAGCAGTTCGTCGAGGTCATCAGAGTCATCAAATGACTCGTCTCCATAGTCCTCTTCATCCTCCTCTTGATCCAATGTTTCATCATGGGTAGGCGATTTCTGTGCCCTCAGCTCCGTTACCGCCTCTTTCTTCTCCTCTTCCTCTTCCTCATCATCGTACATCATCGTAGGAATATCCATGACCGGACTCATGGGCCCTACGAACTTATCATCGTCGACAGGAGCTTTCTTCTCGCGACCAAGAAGGTCATCCAGACCGCCACCCCCTCCGCCTCCATCGTTTCCGTCGCCTCCTTCACCCCCCTCCACAGCATCTAACCCGTAACCCTTACAGAAGTCGATGCTAACAAGAAGCTTTTCTCTCAAAATTTGTCGGACCCTCTCGCCAACATTGCCATCCGGGGCATCACCAGACTTCACCACTGCCTCCCAGTAATTGGGAATCTCAAGAATATTGTCGCAAGTGTGACTCTGTGGGACCATCCTTAGCATTTTGTTATGGTCTTCTACGCTTATGGGCAAGAAAGGCATTTCAATAGTCAGAAACTCGCTGCCCTTAGCGGGGAGTTTGCTAATACCGGTGATGAAAAGGAGGAGATCTCGCTTCTGCTTCACAGTAAAGGACGAGATCACTTCCCAAAAAATGTCGTGAAAATCAGCGTTGGCGATCAACTCGCTGTCTGTGACAACCTGGAAGATATCTCGGAAATCAAAGTCGTCGTTCGCAGAGTCAGACGTTCCACAGACGATATTCTTGCAGTCAACTGCTGTCAAAGAAAAATTCCTGAGCACTGTTGGTGATAATATGCTGTCAAAACCTGCTCTGATACTTTCCATTTGCCAGGAAGTGGCCTCGATGATGGTCGAGTTGAGAACATACTTCGCGTAGTCATCGAAGGTCCCCCCTTCCGACCATTCACCCCCCTCAAGCTCAACAACTTCCCTCCACTTGTGTTCGCCCCATTTTTTTGCCTCCAAAATGCGCTGCCTCAACGGTTCGTCGAATCCACCGAGGCTATCAAGAGAAACCTCAAAGTCGGAGCCCCCAAGCAATATTTCGAAGAACAGTGTAGGGAGAGACAGGTCTATTTGTGTCTGGTTGACTATCGTGAGGCCCATCAACACGCCGAGGAACCTATAATTGACAACATGCTCTTGGCTTTTTACAAGACTTGTGTTGATGAAGACGCCCTCACATTCCTTTTTGTAGGTGAGAATGGGCTTCTTTCGTTTACTAACATTGAGCGCGACTTTTTTAAAGCTGTCGCTCCAGGCCCTGTCTATTTTATAACAGTCATTTCTGTGGGACATTTGGCTGAGAATTTTTCGGGTGCAAACGGTATTGTGGAGCTCTACTCCAATTTGGCAGCCGACAAAATCTGAAAAGTCGTCATCTTCGTCGATCTGAATTTCGTCATATCCATCCTTACCGCTTCCTTCGACTGCGATATCGTCGATCGTTTCCCACTGGCTAGTAAAATCTTCTGAAATGATCGAAAACAATTCTTTCCGGGGTCCAAGGCCTTCGCCTTCCTCGACTCTGTGACCTTCGCTCCTCTTCTGACCGTACTCACTCTTATAATACGGACATATTACACAGCACTTTTCGTCATTTGTCAAATTATTGCTCTTGAAGAATCCCGAGTGGCTGAGCAAACCCTTGCACTTGGACAGAGCTTCCCCTCGGCCAGTGGTCAATGTTAAGCGCGAAACGCCTTCTTTTGTGATATCCATGTAGATAAAGAGAGCCTTGGTGGAAGGATTCAATATCGCGGGGGAATTCTTCAGATTGGGTACCCCCAAGAGAGAAAAAAGGGCGTCCAGACCGCTATTCTTTTGATCGAAGCTGACTTCCGTGTCTAGCATGAGAGCGGAAATGAGGGATATAACCGAGTTGATTGAACTGCTGTGATAGCTGCCCGGGGATAGCGAGGAAGAGGTCGAAGAAGACAGTCGGTTGTCGAACATGAATTGAATAATTTCGACAACATTTTGGTTTGTCCTACGTTCATCACCTGTCGGTCGGCCCTCGTCGTCTTCTACCGCCTTGACGACATCGGAAAGCGACATGTCGTTCCGCTGCTGGGAGAGCATCCAGTCCTTGCAAGACCTCACCCGCGGGAGGCTTGACGTATTGAGGATGTAGTGGAGCGCCTTGAGTAACGACATCTCCTGCTTCGCGGTAATTATGCCAACAGAGGACTTGAGGAACTCCTTAAGGTCGTCCTGGTGATAACCCGAAAGATGGGATTTCAGTTCGGTGACGGTTGAAGATGCATTGTTGCCGAGGATAATATCCTCAAGTTCAGAGCGCAAGTTACCATTTTTTATCAAGTCCCACTGGAGAAGTCGTTCCTCTTCCTCAAGTTCCTCCTCCTGTTCTTCTTCTGGCTCCTCTTTTTTCTCTTCTTCTTCAGATTCCTCTTCAAAACCATCATCCTCAAAATCATCCTCTTCGCTGTATTCATCGTCGTCGTCCTCCTCCTCCTTTTCTTCCACCTTTTCCTCCTCAAACATGATGTCCTCCTTCAAGTAAAAGCTACTATTCAAACAGTCGCTCGCCCTCGGCCTCTTCTTACTGTCAATCGTCAGCATTCGGTAGATCAATTCGCACCCGTGGACGCCAAGATTCGCTAGGTCAATTTTTAAATCGGCCGTCTTGACCTCCCCGTCGCTCTTGTAGTACATGGACTCCGTCATGACACCCCTTTCCCTTAGACCGAGCTTGATATCCTTAGTAGGGTGCCCGGTTACCTTGAGAATGGCCGTGAGTACCTCCTGCTCACTGTCCCCCTGAAATAACGCCGTCCCTGTAGTGAGCTCCGCGAGTATACACCCAGAGCTCCATATGTCCGCCCTGTCGTCGTATTTCATTCCATTCCCCAGTAACTCAGGCGAACGGTACCAACGCGAACCAACGTAGTGTGTCAAGTCGGATTTCTCGGGTATCGGGGAGGACGATGCGCCCAACTTACGGGCTGCACCGAAATCGCACAACTTGAGCAGTGGAGAACCCGAGTTCGGACCTTTCACGAGGAGGTTCTCTGGCTTGATATCCCTGTGGACAATGTTCTGATCGTGGATGTACTCGAGACCACCGAGAAGCTGTTTCATGAGCATTTTGATCATCTCAAGAGGGACCCTGCTCCCGTTACTTTCAATGAACTGAAGAAGGCTGCAATCCATGCACTCGAATACGATGTATTGCACCCCGTCTTGAACGAAATTATCAAGCGCCTTCGTCACAGACTCGTGGGACAGGGACTTGCAGAACGCAACCTCCCGGTCCTGCGTCTTGATGACGTAGTCCGCCTCCTCATCATCTTCCATGACGCCCTTGAACTTCTTGACAGCTATTTTTTTAGGCGGCACGCTCTTTAGGGAGACACCGCTGTACACGTATCCGTAGGCCCCTTCGCCAAGGAGGTTGTTGACTTGGTAGTTATCCAAGGGGGAGTCTTCTATTGTCTTCTCGGGGGACGCCGTGGTGGGGGGGGGGATGGGAGACTCCGATATTTCATCCTCCTCGATTGCCGCCGAGTCTTCTCCCACGTCGTCGTAATCGTCGTCGTCGTTGAGTGGGGGTACATACGACGGTGCGTCACGAGCAACCTCTTTGACATCCTCAACTTCTTCCCTCTGTTCTGGCTCCTCCTGCTCCTCCGGTTCATCCTCGTCCTCATACTCCTCCACGTCATCCTCATACTCCTCAACGTCATCCTCATACTCTTCCTCCGTAACAGCCGACGATGGCGATGGTGATGGCGACGATGATGGCGATGGTGACGGCGATGGTGACGGCGATGGCGATGGTGACTGCGAAGACTCAGTTTCAACTTCCTCTGGTGTCGCCACCCTCTTCGGTGATTTCTTCGGCGACTTCTTCGTTTTCTTCCCCGACGAACGTTGGGGGGATACATTTTCCTTGTCGACCGATGTCGTCTTCGTCTTTGTCGTCGCTTTCCTCTTCTCCTTCTCCGCAGAGACCTCACCTTCGCCGCCCTTCGTCTTACCCTTCTTGACCTCTTCCTCCCTCGGAGTCCTAAACTCCCCCCCCCTCTCAGCCTCCTTCCTATTCCTTCTAACAACATCAAGGATAACAATACTAGCAGCATGCGCCCTCCCGACACCATTCCTCCCCCCTCTTCCCGCAATCTCCTCTTTCGTCAACAACAGAGGATTCCCCTTACAAAAGTTCCCGATCTTCGTCGCCTGACTTCCCAATGCGTCGAACACGAAGTTCAGATCCGCGTACATCTTCAAGAGGTAGTCGCCCCCGTTCCACAGGAACGGCTGGGGCGAGGAGGAGGCCGAGGACACGGTGAGGACCCAGGAGACGATCTTCTCCACGCAACGTAGTCCCGCCTCACGGAGATCGACGCTCATGTTACGAAGCAGTCTCGCAGCCTCGGGCGGTGCCTTGGCGGCTTCCGCGTTATTCTTATTCTTCCCCTTTCCCTTGGTAGAGACTACCTGTCCCCTCTCCAAGCCCGGGGGGGAGTTCAGACTCACCGGCCAATGCAATATAACGGCATTCAATTGCATAAGTAGCGACTCTCTATACCCAACTGACCTCGCGGCTTCCATTTTCTTCTGGTACATCTCCCTCGCCCGGCCGGAACGATCGGACCCCCCGTCCGTCATCGACATCGCCTGCTCGTAATCCTCCCGTCCCAAGGCGGCGTTGTTGACATTCGCGTTCCGACCGTTGGGACCGCCGCCGGGGAGGAGGACTTTCCCCCCGCCGCCACCAACGCCGCCACCAACGCCGCCGCCGCGGAGGATCGACCCAACGGGCTGTTGACCCCTGCCCCCCCCCCTACCGTTCCCCCCATGCCCCGGGGCCGAAACGGGAATATTCTGCCTCTGCGCCAACTTCCCCCCCCCCCCGGCGCCGTACCCACCGTACCCCCCCCTCGCCCGGCGGTTCTTCTGGGGGGGGGGGACACGGCGTCTCCCACCACCGACGCCGCCGCCGCCGGCACCACCGACGGGAAGGCTGGACATCTTACCGTGGATGAAACGGGAGTCCCAGCCGGATTCTTGGGAGCGGAGCTTGGAGGTGGAGACGTAAGGGGCCGGCGCGGCGAGGGGCTTCTTCTTCTTCTGTCGGCGCAACCGGGCGCCGGCGGGAGGGTTGAGGGCGCCGTATTGGGAGAAGGACATCAAATCGTTGTTGTAGGAGTGCCTTATTTGTTCACGGGAGGGGGAGGGGGGTTAAATACAACTGTGCAAGAAGGTTTATAAGACGAAAAATATAACCACTGCACACAGTGTACTTTTGGACTGTAATTCCGGTATTCGATAATAATAAACCGCTTTGACTTTGTGGTATTTTTTAAGTTGGGAAACGACTTTCGAATTTTTATCCCGTGCCCGGGTCGTGCACCGACCGGGATCCTGAGCAACTCATTTTCATTGTGGTCAAGCTAGAAATTCTGCGAGCAGGAATTATTTTTTACGATACGGGAGCTGTTCAGCATCTGAAGTTATCACCGCCTGCGCATTCATTTCCAGAGAATCCCCTTAAGTCCTCCCCCAACCCTATTGTTCTTCTCTTCTCTTCCCTCTCTTCACTCCTTTCTTGGACTCCTCTTCCACTCCTCTTCACTCCTCTTCCCTCCTCTTCTCTTCCCTCTCTTCCCTCCTCTCCTCCTCTTCCCTCCTCTCCCCTCCTCTCCACCTCCCCCCCCCAATGAACTTCACAAAGCAGTCCTCCCTAATCCTCGACGAGTCCCCCACCTACATAAACCCCTCCCAATACCGCCGCATCCTCTCCCGGCGCTCCTCCCGCTCCCACCTCCTCTCCAAGCTCTCCCACTCCCTCTCCCGCTCCACCTACAAGCACGAGTCCCGTCACCGGCACGCCGTGAAGAGGCCCAGGGGGAAGGGGGGAAGGTTCCTGACGAAGGACGAGCTCGAGGGGTACTACGAGGGGAACAGGGAGGAGGCGGGGTTGAGGGGGTGGGTGTTTG
>ERZ651776.3231-NODE-3231-length-16461-cov-4.714783_pt1 | contig 16461 bp, 15 predicted proteins | sample MGYA00514761_ERZ651776 | MGnify/ENA metagenome assembly ERZ651776 | reverse complement strand
GGGGGCTTAGAGAAAAAGGGGAAAGCAGATATTTCGTTGAGGAGGGATGATTAGGGTGCTTTCAGACAGATTTGGGAAAATATTTTACTCACATGGGCTATAAAGTATTGGTTGAGGGGATTGATAGAGGTTATTTTGTCGTTCGTACTATTTTTTATGCTTTTCAAGGGAGTCAAGTTTCGTTGACAAAACGCAACATTGAAGGACAACAAAATACATCAACAAGCCCCAATGTTCACCAATCTATTTAATTCTCATCTGCCGTTCTTTCTGTTCTTTCTTTAACACAAATCTCCTGCTCATCAAGCCTTGATCCGAATTTTCACGCCTTAAAATCTGGCATTATGTCAGACTCGGGGTCGTTGTCCTGCGGGACGTGCGTTGGCAAGGGGTGCACGTGGTGCGAGGGGGACGATTTCTTCGGGAACCCGTCGCTGTGCCACTGCGGGGAGTTCGATGGCTTTTTTGGCGATTGCACGGATTACAGGTGAGCCCGGGAAAGGGCAAGGACAACAACACGTGACAACACTTAACCCGTTTTCACATTTAAAATGTCACATATAAGAATGTTAGGGTCCGTATATGTGACATTTTAAGTGAGAATCGGGTTAAAACACACCTTGAGAGAAACGCCTAACACATACCGTCAGCTTCGGGGCGGGAAAGAGAGAGACTGGGCTGGACTGTTCATTGGGGATGAATAATGCCACCATTTTAGTTGTGTTTTTGGTTATAGTGGGGGTCGGTATGTGTTCTTGTTGCTGTTTTTACAGGAAAATTTTGAAGAGCCAGGCCGATTATAAAGAGAAGAGGGAGAGGGAGAAGAGGGCGGCAGCTGCTATGTTGGGTACTTCTTCCCCGATTGTACAGATGGAGACTGGTAACAACGCCGGCGTCAACATCAGTATGGTCCCTAACCCTAACATGCACCAGGCCCCGAACCCCAATCTGGTTGGTATGCCCCCTTCAGCATATGGTCATCCTGGACCAGCCCAATTTGTTAATGCCTTCGATGCGATCCCGGTTGACCAATCCATGATGATGCAACCACCGCCGCTGGCTCAAGCGGATATCCAAACTGATGTTTATACTCAGTTGAAGAAGTTGAACGATTTGCGTGACAAAGGAGCAATTACCGATAGCGAATATAACGCGGCAAAGGAGAGGATGTAAATTGAAAATTAGGATAAATGAAAATGTGATAAAAAAGGTATAAAAAATGCGCCAAGCAAGCAGGGCAAAGTTTTTGTGGAAAGATAAAATACCCTGGCCTTGGCTATTTATTTCGTCATCATAAACGTTTTCGTTCAATTTTGTCTTTTTGTTTTTCGTTCCGCCCCGAGCAACAACAACAGCAGCAGCAAACAACACTAACCGAACTCCTCAAATGAGTCCAAATTCGTGTTGATTTGACTCCTGTGGATATTGATAGCCCTTAACTTCTGGTTTTGGAGAATGGCTTCCTTGAGATCTTCCTCCCTCATTCTATTTTCGTCTCGGAGCTCCTCCACTCGTCTCAGCTTTGCATCTAGCTCTGCAAACTGGTCGTCCTGCATCTTTGTGAGTCGCTCTTCCTCGGCGACAAGCAGGTCCCTCTTCATCCTCGCCGCCAGTGCTATTCTCATTGCCGAGCGCCTTTCGTCGGCGTTCATACCACCGTCGTTTTCATCCTCCTTGGTATCCTCTGCTGTCTCCACGGGCGCCGAGGACTTCTTCTTCAGTTCGAAAAGCTTGAATTCCCTGACTTTCTCCTTCTCCTCCTCCTCCCCCTTCAAGGCCTCCTTCGCGGCCTTCTCCCTGTCGGCCTTTTTCTTGGCAATGATCATGTCCCTCTGGCGCTTTAGGAGCTCTGTTCTCTTCCTCATGTCCTCCTCGGTAATCTTGGCCGTCTCTCGCATCTCTTCTTCCTTCTGTTTCTGCTCCTGCAACATCTCGTGGTTCTTTCGGAACGCCTCTTGGGCCATTTTCTTCCTAGTCGCCATTTGCGATGCCATTTCGTCCAGTCCCTTATTGGGAGCAATGCCTCCGAGAACAGGCCTGCTGTTCAGTGAACCGAGAGTTCCAACTGGCCCAAGTAAGTTCAGCTTTTCCTTTTTCTTTTTCTTTTTGTCCTTCTTGTCCCTCTTGTCTTTCTTGTCTTTCTTCTTCTTCTTCACCTTCTCGACAAGCACCTCCCCGTCATTGTTTTCGATCGTCATCGTCTTCACAGCGTGGACAACAGGTACGTCGGCGACGTTGCTTTCCGTCTTTTCTTCTTCCTCCTCCTCCTCCCCCTCCCCCTCCCCCCCCCCCAAGTCGTCGTCCGCAACTTGCTGATCGTCTCCGCCCTTTCCCTCTTCCTCCTCTTCCTCCTCCGTTTCTTCGTCTCTGGGAACGACAATGACCTCATCTTCGTTCTTGGGAATGTTTTGGGACATTTTTTTTCTACTGTCGTTGGTCGGACCGCCGACAGGGCTGCTAACCTTTGCAGTAATCACGACATCTTGGGTAACCTTTGCCTCGGCAACTTGCTCTAACATAACCTCTGCCTCTTTCTCTTCCCCTCCATCTCCCGCCTCTGCCTCCGCCTCCGCCTCCGCCTCCTCTCCCTCTTCTTCCTCCTCCTCCTCCTCCTCCTCCTCTGCGCTGCTTGACGAGGCCTCTGTGACCACCGCAGCAGGTGGAACCTTCCTGTCTTCTTCCTCCTCGTTCTTGGCCTCCATTCTCTTTTCTCTGAGTTCCTCCTCGTGCAAAGCGAGACTAGCAGCGATGGCCTGCTCAAGTTGCAGCGCCTCAAACTCCTCCTGTTTGTGAAAGAGCTCCATCTCCATTAAATTGGCGTCCATGGCTTCCTTCAGCTGTTTATCGACCTCGACAGCATTATCCCTAACCTCTCCCTCGCTGTCCTTCGCCTCGGCCTTCTCAATCTCTCTCATCATTTTGGCCTTTTCTCCGGCTGAAATCTCCTCGCTCGCTTTCACAGCCATCTCAAAATCTCTCTCGGCGTCCTCGCTGCTAGCAGGCGCGTGGATCGGAACGGATGCACTCTGCAATGCTTTCACGGCTTCCAGCTCGAGCTCCATATTGCGTCTCACCATCAATTTCTTGAAAGTCAAAAAGTCGTCCATGGCAATCATCTGGGAGGAAAGAAAACGAGAGGAGGATGCGGGCAAACTCTGGGTGAGAAAAAAAGACATACGACCCCTAAATTCGCGCCTCTCCCGTTCCTCACCTGTTCGTAGACACTCTTATTGACCTCTCTACCAAAACGATCACTCTGGCAGGCTTCAGCAAAGTCTTCTGCCGCGATTCCAACTTCGGCAAGTTTATTCGAGATCATGTTCTCAATCAAGTCCTTGAACTCCTGGTGGAGGTCAGAGTAGGCGAACTTGTTTTCGTCATCGTTATCAAAAATCACGCAGTGTGTATCCTGTGTTTTCGAAAAAAATGTGTTAGCCGCCACTGCTTTTGTTTAGCAATCCAATCACTACCCCTGACTACTTCAGCACTGTGGCCAAAAACAAAATTGAAAACAGGCCCAGTTTCATTCACCGCCGATGTTTCTACGGCTCACAAAGTACTTACAATGAAGCCGAATACTTCTGCTTCCCAGCTAGGGCTCCTCAGAATTGACGATACATAGTCAAATATCCACGCAGTTGAATCCGCCATTTTTTTCCCCAGCTATGCAAGAGGGAAAATAGACAACTGTTGATGGGCCTGTAATGTGTTCTGTTGTATTCTTAGGCGATTATGGATAAAGTATACGTCCAGGGGACGGAAACTGTGTTGTGCTTCAATTAGCTTCCACGAGTACCTTTACTCTTTTTTTGAAGCAGTCAAAAATCTCACCACGGGCCACGGGAAGGGCAGCCACGACGGGTCATGCATGCCATATGAAATATAAAGAAAAACCTTTTGAAACTTGATTTAACAAAAATCGGATCTCCTCCCGTCAGGTTGTGCCGTATCCCCCTTGCTCCCGTCCACCTTCCTCGATGAAGGAGAAAAATACTACTGATGGAATTCAAATCTTCCTCCGCATTCGCCCTTCCAAAAAAGCGAAGGGCTACGTGGATGTTGACGAGGCAGACAATAGCGCCCTGAACTTCCATATTCCAAAGAATGACGATCTTATCGTCAACAATACTAGGGAAAATTATCGTTTCAAATTTAATGGTATATTGCCTCAGCAGACGCAGCAGGAGGAAGTATTTGATAAGGTTGGGCGTCAGGCAGTGAGCAACGCTTTGGACGGGTTCAATAGCACTATATTTGCCTACGGACAGACAGGAAGTGGGAAGACCTTCACAATAACGGGCGGAAGCGAGCGTTATGTCGATAGAGGCATCATTCCGAGGGCTCTCTCTATGATCTTTGATGAATTTAAGAAGAGGAGCAATGAAATCAAGTATAGGTAGGAGAACGCGTCGAGACTGTAGTTGCGGGAGGTTATTAAGGGTCGATATTTGGTAGTACTTTGCAGTGGGTAGTTCTTTGCATTTTAGATGGGCGAAAAAAATCTGCTAAGGCAGGCTCAAGCTCACATCACAGTACAGTAGTCTGCCAACAACAATCATCAGTCCACCAACAAAAACCAAGAAAACCACCCTCCTCGCTCACACCACCACCACCCACGCTATCTCGCCCTCCGTCCACACCTCCCCGTCGCTCAATCGCAGCTGTTTTATATCTTACCTTGAGATCTATCTGGAGTCAGGGTACGACTTGCTAGACTCTGGTCACGAGACTAGCAAAATAGAGGACCTAAAGAAGGTCACCATGCTAGAGGACGAGGATGGGAATTGTCATTTGATGAACCTAAGTATGCACCCCGTGAGCAGTGAGGAAGGTGAGCATTCCGCGATAATTTTTGATGATGCAGCGCCGCGTACTACTCCATCCATTCTGTGTGCTTTCTTAACCTCGAGCTAACGTGGAACTATCGTGACACAGATGCGCTAAATTGTTTGTTTCTGGGGGATACGAACCGCGCTATTTCTGAAACGGACATGAATCAAGCGTCCTCTCGAAGTCACTGCATATTCACAGTGTCTATTGAGGGTCGAAAAGTTGGCAGTGACACCGTAATGAGGAGCAAACTGCACTTGGTGGATCTCGCAGGTAGTGAGCGCGTGCATAAGACCTCAACCACCGGTCAAACACTCAGGGAAGCAAAGTATATCAATAGTAGTTTGTTCTATCTGGAAATGGTGATTGTGGCTCTGCACGAGAAAGCTAAGAAAGGGAGGAGCCACATTCCTTACAGGAACAGCATGATGACGAACGTTTTGAGAGACTCCCTGGGAGGTAACTGCAAGACAGTCATGGTTGCGACAATAAGTCCGGATCAGAGCAACACGGACGAATCAATTAGCACTTGCAACTTTGCGCAGCGTGTTGCCCTCATTAAAAACGTCGCTCAGATTAATGAGGATGTCGATCCTGAGCTTGTCATCAGGAGGTTAAAGGCAGAGCTTTCTCAGCTGCGAGAGGAGGTGAGTGATAGAATAGAAGCGAACCAAGCATTTATTTTGCGATTTATGTTTGTTTGTTGGCTGCCACTGTTATCTACCCGATATTGCCCGCCAACAATGTTGCGAAACGTTTCTTATTTGATCCTTATTTGATGCTGAGAATGTCTATCGCTGGGGTCTGCATTTAGACTTGGAACTAACCCCTCGGATCGGTTCTTGCTTTTCAAATTTGCACATCCCGTTTGTACTTACCTCGACTGTTTACTGTTCTGCACTCTGAGTAGATCAAATTTTTGAAGGGAGAAGCCGGAGAGGGGTACGATTTGACAGACGAGCAGCGGGAGACACTCATGAAGCAGTGCATCGCGTACGTGGACGATCAAGACGTGGAAGCGGCGCTTAACATCGGGGAGATGACGCTTGTGAAGATCAGGGACTGCAACGCTATTTTCAAGAATCTTGTTTTAGAGGCAAGGGAAGGCGGAGGCGGAGGCGGAGGCGGAGGCGGAGGCGGAGGCGGAGGCGGAGGCGGAGGCGGAGGCGGAGGCGGAGGGGAGGGGTCATCAGGGCTGAGCGATAGAGAGCTAGAAAAACAGGTCGTCACTCTGAAAAATAGCTTGCAGCAGCGGGATAACGAGATCGCCATTCTTGTCAACATGGTCAAGCAAGGAAAGAAAATTCCGACCGACTTTACGGCCGGATCAGCAGAGGCACAGGCAAAATCAACCTACGAAAATGTCCGAAAGGAAGTCAAGGATGAGAAGCATCAACGAAGTGCCCCAAGGCGTGATCTCAGCGAGAAGGAGGTCAGCGGGGTGAAGATTTGTCGTGAAATGGATATTCTGGACGACCCCGCTAGGGCTTTTGCTCGCTTTAAAGAATGTTATCCAAATAATGCGGCCTTAGAAGAGAACAAGATGCTACTTAAGGCCAAGTATGGGCTTGCAAAGAAGACAGGGGAGATTGTCAACAAGGCCCGTAGCAGCATCAACTATAGCAAGAAGACGATAGAGCAACTGCGCAGAGAGCGAGCAATGGAGGGATTGACTGAAGGAGGTAACGACGAAGATGAACAAGAACCTCACCCTGAAGAGCAGGAGCATCGCAAAAATATTGAGCGAGAGAAAACGGTTTATAAGGAAAACTTCCAAAAGCTGCGTGAGCTCAAAAATGCCATTGAACATATTCAGAGGCTTCTCGAAAAGTCTCGCGGGAAAATGCAGACTGATTTCGACGCCTGGTACAAGGTCTGCATGTACCAAGCTAACAAACACAATAGTAGTAACATCAGCAGCAGCAGCAATAGGAGTGCTTTTCAATCGAAAGAAACGGGGAACGAGGAAAACATAGAAAATGAGAGTAACAACAATATTTCACAGCCAAAGGGAGGAGGGGAAGGAGGAGGAGGAGGAGGAGGAGGAAATGTAAGTGGGCTGCCACACGGGGCGAAGCTCACAGGCAACAAAGAGGCGGACGACGATATTGTGGCGTTTTACAAGGCAAAAGAGGAGCTGTTAAAAAAGCGAAATGCTGGTGCCAAATAGTTTGCTTTTGGAATTCTCCTTCTTCTTCTTCTTTCTTTCGGGTGCGGGTATGGTGGTAGCAATTCCACGTCGTCGGTGCAGACAAACAGCGAATACAGCCCCAGAAGGAAGTTAGCGAGAATGGAGAACTTTGGCAGCGATTGCGATAATTTGAAAGCTGAAAAATATCGGTTAAGGACAAGCATTTTCTGTAGTTGCTGTAGTGTAGTGTATAGCGATGGAATGATAGTTCTAGTTGCTAATTTACTTTACGTTTAGTATTGAACGACCCACTTCTTTTTTTTGTGACCCCTTCTTTCTCGTTCCCCAGTTTTTTGAAAAGGAAATAAATTTGACTGAAATTAAAGTGCCACATTGTGATAATCACTTCTTTCGAACTGTTTTGGTAAATTAATTTGAGTTCGTGGTTGATTATTGGCTTAATACACAGAGCACAAGATGGACATGACATCCATTGAACTCGACAGCGGTAACAACGCCTTACCACCTCCCTCCCCTCAGAACGGTGTCAAACCTTTAAGCTCACCTCTTCGAAACCAGCATCAAGCCCCTAAAAAGACCTCCTCTCTCCTACTGACCGTCAGCAACTTTCTCAATAGTATAGTAGGCGCTGGCATAATTGGCATACCATTTGCATTCCGGCACACTGGACTCCTTGCGGGTATTGCACTCTTGATTATAGTAGGGTACTTAACCAATGTGAGCGTCAAAATGATCATCCAGATGGGAAATGACATGAACTGCAATGATTATGAAGCTCTGGCATTGAAGATATTTGGGTCCAAGGGGTATAAAAGTGTTTGTATCTTCATGTTCCTTCTAGGTTATGGAGCAATGATCGCGTATATGGTTGTTATTGGGGATGTTATCCCGGCAATCCTGGATTTGGAAGAGGGGGGATGGGGACGAGTCTTAAGGTGAGTCTCAAAACAATAATAGTAGTAATCCTTGTATTTCGTCTCAGGTCGGAAAGCTAACCACAATCAACATCACTTACTTCAGTATTTTCTTTGTCTCGATTTTTTTTATGCTCCCCCTAGCCCTGCTGAAAAATATGGCCTCCCTCTCTTTCACGTCATCTGCTAGTGTAATGGCTGACCTAATACTGGTCTTCATAATTCTCTTTGCTTCCCCCGTCTCCTCCACTGTTGCTGCAGCGGGCGGATTTTGGAAGGTGTTGTCTGGCTCTATCATCCGTCCTTCCACAATGTTCAGCGGAGTTGGGGCAATGAGTTTCGCCTTTGTTTGTCACCACAGCAGCTTTATTGTGGCATCGTCTTTAAAGAATCCTACCCAAGAACGGTGGGGCAAGGTCACTGATATTTCCGTCGGGTCTGCCACGGCCATGTGCCTTGTCCTTGGTCTCATGGGCTATCTTGGATTCCTTGAGGAAACCGAGGGCGATATTTTAAATAACTTTGACCGAGGGCTGATCCTGGGGTTCGGGCGATTTCTTTTGGCTTTAACAATGGTATTCACCTACCCCATGGAGAGCTTTGTGGCGAGACATGCAATCTTGTCTGTCACACATGATGAGACCATAGCCAACGAGCTCCCCGGACCCCTCAGAATAAAAACGACTGTATCACTCTATCTCTCCTGTCTTGTCCTCTCAGTGTCTTTCAGCGACCTTGGCCTAGTGCTTGAGCTAACTGGAGCAATAAGCGCAAGTTTTCTCGCCTACATTCTACCGGCACTGATGTATATCACTGTCCATTGGAATAAATTTGAAATGTGCATGAGCCAGGCAGGGCTGGCAGATTCATTCATTTGCTACCCTTTCAGAGCTCTTCACCGGCGCTCTCAGCTTAATATCGACAGTATCGTATCGAGTACAGAAATGGGTAATAAAATGGAAAGGAGTTCAAGCACAGATTCGGCTGATATTCCAGTGGAGATTTCTGACGTAAATTTTGTCACACCCAGCGACAGATTCCTCTACGTAATCCACAGACTCTGGTACAAAATGAAGGTTTTCCGTGAGTTCTGGTTGGTCATGTTCATGCTTGGATTCGGGTTACTTGCAATGGGGGTGGGAACATACACCACCATCGCTGGGTTATTCTAAAAGACAAGAACAACTAGGTTGGTTAAAAAATAATAATAATAATTTGATAGATGTCTGATGTCTGACACGAGCAAGTGACTTCCTTTTTTGCCGAAATTGTGATAATGGTCGGAGTTCCCAAGGTTCGAATTCTTTATTTTTTTTCCAATTTTTTCGTGGTTTTCTAATAGTTCGTGGTTCCTCTGTCCCTAATAGTTGGTGGTCCCTCGTCCTCCTCTGTCCCTCGTCCTCGCCCTCTGTCCCTCTTAATTGTATTGTCGTTCGGGTTGAGGTTTTTTCTAGCATAAATCATGGACTTGCTCCTTAACCAAAGGCTTCTGCCAGGGCTCATACCCCTGGACGAAACCAATAGTGACAATGCCATCTGCTATCAAAATCCGACTGTGCTCTGTAGAACTCTCCAAGAAGGGGTAAGAGAGAATGTGGCCACCTGGTACATCTCCCCAGAGCGGATGTTGGTCGAGACGATCGTAATGGCGATGGTTTTCCTTGCGTTCTTGAGAGTTGCATTTTCTGGGGCAAGTGGGGAAGGGAAGGGGGTATCGCTGAGATTGCCTGCGCCAGTTTTTTTCGTTACGATCGTGCTCTATGGTCTCCAAATACGCTTCAAACTGATGGGCTACAGACTAAAATTTCTATTCTTGTTGATGCCTTGCAACCTTCTCCAACTCCTTGCTGTACTCCTCGGTTTACCTGACGGCATAGTTTCACGAAAGGTGAAGTTCGCGATAGTCAATCTACTGTACTCATTCCAAGTTTTGGTTTGGATCGTGTTCATCGAATCAGATACACGAGACCTCAAGGAATCTTTCGAGGTTGAATATTTTTGGGTTTATCATTTTGTTTTACTTTTCCTCCCGTTGTTTTACCTCTTTACTGGACGGGTCGTTGTCGGCCGCAAAGGATTCTTCAAGGTGAGTGAGCTGACATTCATGAAACAAAACAGTTGCTCATCATCTCACCGAATTAGTAATCTACCCAATTCACCACCAGTGGTGGCTGGCAAGTGTGTCGAGTTTCGGACTAGTGTACACTTTTTTTGTCACAATAATATCTATATATACAGGAATGAACATCAATTACATGCTCTCCCCTCCCCTTGCTTTTGCAGAAATAGGGGACAACTACAGGGTGCTGTCTGTGGCAGCAATTGGGTTGTTGTTCGCTGTGAGTAGACTTGCCTGCGCTTTGGTGAGCATGCTAATTCCGGGGATCTCAGACCGTGGGTTAGAAAAGGAGAAGGAGAAGAAGAAGAAGAAGAAGTAGAAGTAGTAGTAGTAGTAGTAGTAGTAGTGAAGCAGGGGGTACAACTTTCGGGGAAAGGTTTGACAGCGTCAATTTTGAGGTCAAAGGGAAGGTCGGTCTGGGGGATGAATATACTGGGCGGCTTGGCACAAATCGAAAAGCAATTATTGAGTAAGGAAGGAAGGAAGGAAGGGAGGAAGGAAGGAAGGAAAGGGAAGTTAGAGGAGAGAGTGTCGGGAAAACATACGAGTGAGTAGTGTAGTCGTTATGCAAAAACGCTCATTAATTCTACTATCAACTACTACGGTTAGGTTAGTTCATCAACTCCTCATAGGAGACGATACGGTAACCACTTCCATTGCTATTGCTACTCCCCTTGAGTTTAAGGTAAATTTCGTTGTTCTTGAAGTATACCAGTTTGTTCTCCTCAAATTCAAACAGCTGGCAGCCATTTACATTGGTATGGTCCTTCATCAAGAAATTAAGCCCTAGCTCTTCGCATCTGCTCTCCACGACCTCCCGAATACTGACGGTCGGATCCTCATGGAAAGCGCTTCTCCTCTTATTGCTGAAGCTATTCTGCAGCTTTCTTTCTTGCATCTCTCTGGTCCTATTTTTTTTATTTCTATCTGCCAAGATGCGACTTCTCGCTTCTAATGCATCTGCGAAACACGTAGTACTCTTTCCAGGCGGCTTTTGCACGGTACTGGTGCTGCCCATGGGTAAGGTTGAGTTAGTCATAGTCAAAACAGAGTATGACTAGAGAAAGTAAAAATGAGCCCAATATTCACTTACCTCTCCGTTCTGAGGCTCTTAATCATCCGTAATCCTGTATAAAAGTATTTGCAGCAGTGTTCATCTCCTTCTGCCACGTTGACGCCAACAATCTCCTTCCAGCCAAAGTAGAAATCTTTAATTTCCTCCAAATCCGCCCCTTCGGTGGTGACCCATCGCCACAAGACGTTGATCCAAGGTAGCAATAACTCCCCCTCTACCAAGCAACCCCATAGGTGCGGCCCCAGCATCTCCCTCCACACACACACACAGTCCAAAACCTTCATATCTTGGCTGCTGGGATCAATCTTCAGCTCCTTGCGAATCGCAGTTGCGAGCTTCGGGGCAATGCTCTTTTCGAGCAAATTAGCCGTCGAATTTGCATCGAATACGTCTTTCCACTTCCTGAATAGCTCGAAGGCGCTGGTGTCAGAAGGGTGCCATGCCTTTAGCGTGCGGGCAAGCTTCCGTCGAATGGGGGGGAACAGAGGCGACAAGATAGAAGAAGGCAAATGCGGGAGCCAGGGGTGAAGCCAAGAGTGGATAGGCGTCTCGTCGACTGTTGGGTTCCAATCCTCCACGGCACTGGTCAGTTTAGGCATGATTGTGTTGTCCAGCAAAAATTTGGTCGACTTCTTGCCGAGAAGGGAGCTAAAGTCGGTGAAAATTTTTATGACCGGATCGGGGTCGCTCGTTGCTGGGAACCACGAATTCATTATTTCGCGATTCAAAAGCGGATTCACAAACTTATCAAATAGGTGCAGCAAAATGTTGGGGGATGGGAGAGCTGACTTCCAGACCTTGAAAAGTTCGGAAATTTTACTTGGATCTTCCAAGGGGCTGTAGCCTGCTAGTTTGTCCATGAGAATCGGTGTCAGGTAGGCCGGAAGTAATTTGACAAGCTGCAGTTTGCTATATTCGAATGCGTACTTGTCGTTGATGCTGTTGAAAACGGATAAAACGTCGTCGATTTTGGTGTTGCTGCTGCTGTTGGCGGGGTCTGTGGAGATTGTCGAGAGAAGATTCTCGATTTCCTCCAAGCGCTGCTTCTTCGATTCAACCTCGGCACTGCGCTCCTGTAACTCTTTCACCTCGCGGGAGTGCAGCTCCACTCTCGACGCCGCCAAGCGCTTATAATGCGTCGCGGATCGTATCGCCTCCTGTGCAGAGGGTGAAAATGAGTGTGTTTGTTTAGGTTAAGGTAGGTCAAGACCAAAAAAAAAACGTCTTGCCAAAAAGACTTGCAGACAAAGTTTCCAATATTCGTGGCGATCACTTACCTCGGACCTGTTGATGGTCATTGTTAGATTATGAAGCAGCTCAGCCCCCAACAGAGGTGGCCCAACCTTGCTGTTGGTCCCCCCTTCGCTCCCTTCGTTCACCCTAACATTGGACATATCACCGCCATAATAAGTTTTAACCTGCTCCCCCCTCATATCTACAATCTTGCTGAGCGTATCATTCCCACCATCGGCATTCCTCTCCACCTCCTTCATTATGTCGGAGGCAGAAACGTAGTTTGCTTTCTTCTTCTTCGATTTCTTCTTCGAAGAGGAAGACGATTTGCGAAAGGACGTCGACGACTCGTCTATGCCGTATGCGCCCCGCATCGCGGTTGCTACCTTTTTCGCCTCCTCTTGCTTCGCCCTCTCCCTCACCCTCTTCTTCTCCTCCTCGTAGTCGCCTCCCTTCAACTCGACCTCCATCTTCTTGTTCTCCTCGAGCTTGCTTGCCTCTTTGAACCCCCCGAATCCAAGGCCCAACGCATTGGGACGTATTACAACGCCGACTGTCCCTGATACTCCCTTCGCTTTCGAGCCAAGCCGACCAGTGAAACCCATCTTGGAAAGCATCTTCGCTCCAAAACCCTTTGTGTGCTTTTCCCACTTTCCAAGCGATGACTTCTGAATGTCAAACGGTTTTTCCTGGGATGGAGGCGGGGGCAACGTTGCAGTCCCTAGGCCAAGTCCGCCAAACTGGGGAGTTTTTTCCGCAGCGGTGGCTGGTGGAGGTGGAGGTGGAGATGGAGATGGAGATGGAAATGGAGATGGAGATGGAGATGGAGATGCACCCCCCAACTTTACAGAGTTCGCACCGAGGCCGAGGCCAGCCGCAGCGAAATTATCGTACCCAGTGCTGCTTGAACCCACGCCGCTCTGGGAGGCACGTTCGCTCGCGAGTGACTCTCGTGGTGGTTGCGAGGAGGGAGCAGCGACATGAGTGCGTTGTGTGTGTTGTGTTTGTTGCGTGTGGTGGCTCTTCTTGCCCCCGCCACCCCTGACGAGTAACTCCAAAAATTTCTCGTTCGCATCTCGCGACCTCTCGCTGACTTCTCGCCGCTCCTCCTCGTCGGAGGAGGAGTCGGCGCCTTCCTCGTCTTCTCGGTTGTCATCACTGGAATCATTGGCCTTCACAAACGCCATATTTCCTCCCCCGTATTTGGCTCTCTTTGCCCCCCCTAAGTCATCCATTAAGCCATCATCGGGTTCGTCGTCGCTGTCGTATGCACTAATACTTCTTCCGCCATACCCAATCCCGCCCCCCTGCTCATCTCCTTCCTCCCCAAAGATCCCATACAAGGCTTCCTCCCTATTCCTCTTCCTTTTTGAGGGATCCCCCTTCACTCCAAAAGTGTTCGACTCACCACGCCGAACGCTGTCGCGCGAAAGCCCTGTGGTTTGACCCTGCATGTTGTACTGCTGCAGATCATCTTCACTGTCTGAATCCATTGGGGATAGGGGGGGGATTCCAATGGATAGGGAGGGGCTAAATGTTGAACAAAAAAGGGATTCGAGGATTCAACGATTGATTGCCGTGCTTTAAAAGGTAGTACAGGTAACTTCCGTGTGTTTTTTTCTCCTAGTGGAAACGCTTATGGGTGGTTCGATGCGTGAATTGGTAGTGTTACGGCTTGGAGGAGAAAACTTGGCAGAGAAAAAAGACGATGCTTCGACAGCCTTTATTTTAATCGTGTTTTTTTTCTATAAACTAGCGTATTTGAGGGTGGTTCCCTGACTTCAACGCGAGAAAGGGCCGAAACTTACCGGGGAGGAATAATGCGCCCCTCGGCTTTGGCTTTTGTCACTCTCATCTTCGTGATGGGTGCCCAATCATCAGGGGGGGTGGTATTGCCTTTGGCGGGAACGTCGTCGCAATGGAAAATCTGCGTAAGTCGAGTAATCAAAGAGAAGAAGGAGAAGGAAAAGGAGAAGGAGAAGGAGAAGGAGAAGGAAAAGGAGAAAACCAGTAATGATGGGGAGAATAATGATGGATCAGAATTAGCCCCCCCATCAACTGTGAAGTCGTCCTACCTGGATGGACTCTCCCTCCCTTCGATTTCGATTCCGGTGGGAGTTGGAGGTGACCGGACGAAGAGGGGGGAAAGGTTTTTAGTCAGTGTTATTGAGGATAGCTTTCGTCACCTCTGGTGGGGCGGTGGGATAAATGAGGATTATGAGAGCGGTGTTGTTGTGAGAGCAGAGTTTGGCAATTTTGGGGAAGAGAACGAAAACGAATATGCAGGCGATTCGCGCGATTTAGCTTCAGAGAAAATGAATTCAATGAGCGCAATGAACACAATGAAAGCAATGAACGCAACGAGTACAACAAAAACAACTGCGTCGGAAACAACGAAAGGGGCGAAACTTCCCCCAGTTATCGCGCGAGTTCGGGTCCTAAATGAGGAAAATTCCTACGCCGAACACGTAAATTTGCGCGGCGAGGAACCGGGACAGGTCGTTCGGTGTGTCGCCTTCCTTTGCGAGAGAATACGCAATGAAGAAAAGCAAAAGAAATTTCAGCACAACAAAAAATTACCACCCCCACCGCCCCCTCCTCCACCAATACGTGAGAAGGAGAGATTTGAACAGCTTGTCGAGGTCTTGGTCTGGACGAGTCGGGGGAAATGGTTCCAAGAGGTTCTCGATGACACGAAATCGGCCTTGCTGTCCCATGAGCAAGCCATAAAAATTGGCAATGGCAGTAGTGATGGTGCAGGCAGCGGCGTCGTACAACGGTTACTCAGAGAGGTAAGATGGCGATGGCACCTATTTTTTGTAATCGAACGAGCGAGCGGGCGAGCGAACGAACGAACGAACGAACGAACGAGCGAGCGGGCGAGCGAACGAACGAACGAACACAAACAAACAACCCTGCTTCATTCGATTCACCTCCAATTGAACTCACACTCAGCATCATTTTCCAGAATTACCACAACCTCAGTGGAATTCACCTTGCAGCCTCGAAAGAAGTTAAGGAGAACGAGCTGACTAAATCGCTCGTCAGCCTTAGCAAAGGCCTCTGGAATTATGATAGCCTCTCGCTCATGTATTCCGTCGTGGGACAGGCCTGCTTCGGGGATCCCTCCAGGGAAAAGCAATTAGCCATTGCAAGAAACCTTTTCGAAAGAGTTGGAAACGGTTTCGAGCTGGGAGAGGGGCGAGAAAATTTCCTTTCTGCCAAATTGTATTTTGGGGTCTATGAGGAGAGCTTGCTCAAGGGCATCAAGTATGCTCTGAAAGCCACAAACAACAATGGGGGGGCTCCAGTCAATGATAAGGACAAGGAAAGTAAAGCGGCGAGCATAGTAGAGCGCGAGGAGGAGGAAAGCGAAAGCGGCTGCGATAGCGAATGGCTAATCCGTGCAGCGGATGCCCTTTTTGAACTCCGCAAATTCAAAGAGGCAGAAGAGTATTATCGAGCTGGACTAGAGCGCGCAGGAGGGAAATTCAAGGATGATGAAGAGTGGACAAGGATTATCACTAGCCTGCAGTTTTGTGAACAGAATTGAATCGGTTTTGAGTCGGAACAATAAGTAGAAGAAAACAACCAACAAGTGTGTGACACTTAGATTTTTAATAATTTGGAACTTGCTTCTTCTCTATATATGTTATTTTCCGGATATCTCTTGGAATTTTACTTTCGACTATTTTACTCTTGTGTGTTTGGGCATAGCGGTGTCTGAGTTTGCAGGTTGTCGTGTTTTTTGTTGTTTGTTTGCCTCTTGGTTTAGTTAGTGATTCCTCTCTTCTTGTCCTGGTTTATCCAGATGTGTTGGTTCTCTTTGTCATCGTTGTTCGTGATCCCTTTTGATTCCTGGGTTTCCGTTGGTGTTCCTGTGTTGTTTGCTGTTCGTTCGCCGTTTTCGATCTTGTGGGTGGCTTTCTTCTTGGTTGTGATTTAGACAAATTGTTAACTTGTCTTACCTTAGTCGATGTTAGATAATAATGTAACAATAACCACACACACCCCTCTTAGATAATAATTCTTCTTGGTTTTCCTTTGACAATTTTTCTCTCTCGTGCTCCACGCGGTACTGCAAGTGGTTTATCATCAACTCAAGGGATTTCTCTACGTTGTACTTTTCCCCTGCAAG
>ERZ651776.3229-NODE-3229-length-16470-cov-3.397487_pt1 | contig 16470 bp, 16 predicted proteins | sample MGYA00514761_ERZ651776 | MGnify/ENA metagenome assembly ERZ651776 | reverse complement strand
TGTCAGCACTTTCTATTCTACTGAAAAGACCTTTTCTATTTATCCATGGCCCTAAATTAGTAGAAACAGAAACATCAGGTGATGTTGTAATAATTCTATTACTAAATTCAGTATTATTTTTTGCATATTGATCCAAGATTTTACCAAACGCATTCTGAGTAGAGATTGAAGTATCTTTAATCGAAATATTACTATCTACCTCTATTTTTTTACTTTTAAACTTTCTATGGCCAGCTTTTTGAAAAGGTAAATTTTTAATATATTCATCTAATTGATGATTAGTCTCTTCATCTGGAAATCTATTCCACTCACTACCATCTAAAATTCCAAGTTTAGATTTGAAACTCTCCATTTGGGCTTTAGTCATTAATCCTGCATGATTATCTTTATGTCCAGCTAAAGGGGTGCCCCACCCTTTAATAGTATAAGCAATAAAAGCCGTTGGTTTATCATCTTTTATATTTTTAAAAGCATTACATAGGGTATGAACGCAATGCCCACCTAAATTCGCCATTAAATCTAAAAATTCTTCGTCCGTTCTTTTATTGATTAGTGTAGAAATAATATTTTGATCACCAATATCATCCAATACTCTTTGCTTAAAAGTTGCACCACCTTCATAAATAAGAGCTGAGTAAAGTTGATTTGGACAATCATCAATCCATTTTTTTAATTGATCACCGCCAGGCTCTCCAAAAGCTTCTTTTTGAAGTTTTCCATATTTTAAGACAACAAGGTTCCAACCAAAAGCCTCAAAAACTGAACCTAATCGTTCTGATAAACCTTCATGAACGACACCGTCTAAAGATTGTCTGTTATAATCAATTATCCACCAAACATTTCTTAAATCATGCTTCCAACCTTCTTGGAGACATTCATAAATATTCCCTTCGTCTAACTCTGCATCACCAACTAGTGCAATCATCCTTCCTTTCGTTAATTCTTTTCCAAATGCTTTATTGGCAATATAATCTTGCGTCAGTGAAATGAAACTTGTCATTGCTACGCCCAAACCAACAGATCCAGTAGATATGTCAACATCATCAATATCTTTCGTACGAGAAGGATAAGATTGGGCCCCACCAAAACCTCTAAAGTTTTGAATATTTTCTTTAGTTTGAAGTCCTGATAAGTATTGTATGGCATGGAATACTGGGCTTGCATGAGGTTTGACAGCAACTCTATCTTCCGGTCTTAAAATATCAAAATATAGTGCTGTCATTATAGATACTATTGAAGCTGAACTTGCTTGGTGACCACCCACCTTTAAACCATCATCATTCAATCTAATATGATTAGCGTTATGAATCATCCAACATGATAACCAAAGGATTTTTTGCTCTATTAATTTTAATAATTTAATTTTATCAGTCATAATATGAATTTATCATAATTGAAATGAAATGAATGACTAAAAATTATAAAATTATTTTCTTTTTTAGCATAATATGCTAATATTTATATAATATAAAAATTATATACTTAAAAGATATTAAATTGAGCAATGTTGATAGAATAGATCAAAAAATAATATTTTTCTTACAGCAAGATGGTAGACTTACAAACTTTGAGTTAGCCGAAAAAGTAGGACTATCTCCCTCCCCTTGCTTACGAAGAGTAAAAAATCTCGAAAAAAAAGGGTTGATTTCTGGCTATACAGCTATCATTGACGAAGTTTCTTATGGGTTTCCTGTAACTGCCTTTGTCTCTGTAAGATTAGAAAATCAAACTGATAATATTTTAAAATCTTTTGAAAAAAATATTACTTCATTAGATGCTGTAATGGATTGCTGGTTAGTTACTGGAAATAGGGATTATCTTTTAAGAGTTGTAGCATCTGATCTAAAAAATTATGAAATATTCATGCGAGAAGAACTAACTAAAGTTAAAGGAATAGCTTCAATAGAAACTAACTTTGCATTAGGAAGAGTAAAAACAAAAAACAATCTACCTTTAAACTCTTAAGTTTTAGGATACAGATGATAATGATTAGAAATTTAAAACAAACAAATGCAGGAGACCTAAACATAAGTTATTTTGAATCAGGTTCACCAAATGGAACCCCTATTATACTTCTTCATGGTTTTCCTTACGATATATTTGCATATCAAGATGTATCAACCATGTTAACGAACTTAGGTCATAGAGTTATAGTCCCTTACCTAAGAGGATATGGAAAAACAAGATTTCTTAAAAAGGACACCTTAAGATCAGGACAGCAAGCTGCATTAGCATCAGACCTTTTAAACTTTATGAATTCAATCAAAATTGATAAAGCAATTTTAGCAGGTTATGATTGGGGTGGCAGGGCTGCTTGTATTGTTTCTGCACTTTATCCTGAAAGATCTTTGGGCCTAGTCTCATGCAATGGTTATAACATTCAAGACATTAAGAACTCCTCCAAACCATCAACTCCTCAAATTGAGCATAAATTATGGTATCAATATTTTTTTCACAGCGACAGAGGACAAAATAGCTTAGAACAAAATCGACATGAATTTATTAAATTTTTGTGGTCAACTTGGTCACCATCATGGAATTATGATGATGCCACCTATAATTTAAGTTCTCCCTCTTTCGAAAACAATGATTTTACAGACGTCGTAATTCACAGCTACAGACATAGGTTTGGATTAGTAAATGGAGATCCAAAGTACGATTCAATAGAACATCGTTTATCTAAACAACCTCCAATTAAAGTGCCTAGCATCACAATAGATGGAGCAAACGACGGCGTTACCGGAATGTCATGCCCTAAAAAACTTAAAGAAAAGTTCTTGTATCATAAAAATCATAAAATTTTACAGAACGTTGGTCACAATGTGCCCCAAGAAAACCCCGATGAGTTTGCTAACGCAATTTTAGAGTTGTTAAGCTAATTTTAATTTTTATTGATTAGCAATTTGTTTAGGCACACCAAATTCTGTTTGACATATTTCAGCTAAAAGTTTTACTCCTTGATCGATTTCTTGAATAGTTGGGTTTCCATAACAAAGCCTCATTTTATGTTTACCGCTTGGATTAACCGACCATTCATGACCAGGATTGATGGCAACTCCTTGTTTTATTGCAATATCGTATAATTTTGAAGTATCTACATTCTCTGGCATGTCTACCCAGATAAAGATACCTCCATCAGGCTTTTGATAATTAGCTGCTGAACCAAAGTATTTGTCCAATGCATTACAAATAACATCTGACTTCTTTTTTAGCTCAACCCTAAGGTTAGTTACATGATCATTAAATTCATTTTTACAAAATTCAGCTAATGCCATTTGTTCTAAAGAACCACTGCCAGCGTCAGTTTTATATGGTAAAACTCTAGATAGAATATCCCAATTTGCAACCAGGTACCCAACTCTTAGAGCTGGCGCTATCGATTTTGAAAAAGACCCACAATATATAACGTAACCCTCATCGTCGAAGGATTTAATAGCAGGGGGTCTTTCCTTTTCATACAATAAGTCCGCATAACAATCATCTTCAAAAATAGGAATTCCAAATCTTTTTGATATTTCTATTAGTGCCCTTCTTTTTTCAACTGACATAACTGTGCCAGTTGGGTTTTGTATTGTTGGGATCGTATAAATATATCGAGGTTTCTTATTTTCACTCTCAAGTTTTTTTAGCTCTTTCTCTAAATAATTTATATCCATCCCATCTTTTTCCAGTGGAATTCCAACCATATTAACTCCAAGTTTTTTCAATCTGGAGATAGTTCCACCATAGTTTTCTTCTTCTATTATTACGGTATCACCTTTCCTAAGAAATGTAGTGTTCACTAGATCTAAGGCCTGCAATGATCCAGATACAATTAAAATCTCTCTTTCAGAACAGTTTATAGAAGCACTATTTTTTAATTGGTTAGATAAAAAAGTTCTTAATGGAAAATATCCCTGAGGACCACTTTCCAGGCCATACTTTGCTAAAGTTTTACCTTCTCTTAAAATAACCTTGTCTATGGATTCTTTTAAAGAAATAACTGGTATATTTTCATTATCATTGTGCCCCCCAATAAAATTAAATTTTGGATAGCCTTTCCATTCTACAGCTGGGCCCAATGCATCTGAATGAAGAAAACTTTTTACATCAAACATAATATTCCCCCTAATATAATTAGAATATATTAAAGTTTTTTTTTGTAAAATAATAAGAAAAGTTTAAAATTTTAAGATGGTTAGATCTAAATGAAATCAATTGAGCAATGGATAAATATTGTCAACTCAAATCAAAAGTTAGTTGATAATGGTAAATGGTTAAATATTTGCTTCACTTTTGGTTATGGCAATAATGATTATTTATTTGAGATAAACAATGGTCGAATATTATCTATAAATAGAAGAACTCTTCAAACTAAGAGTGGTATTTTTAAGATACATGCGGACACCAAATGTTGGGAAAAACATTGGCTTACAATACCCCCAAGAGATTATCATGACATTTTTGCGATGTTAGCAAAAAAGATAGTTACCATTGATGGAAACCTAATTCCCCTTATCCAAAATTTACAATATTTCAAAGACATCATAGCTTCTAAAAGAAAGATAATAACTGACTAAGGCTTAAAATGAAAAAAAATACTATTGAATTTGAGGATATAATTGGAAGATACTTTAATCTAAAAATTAACAATCAAAATTATAGAATATATGTTGAGGAAGCAGGGTCTGGAATACCTCTAGTATGTCTTCACACAGCAGGCTCAGATGGAAGACAATTTAGACATATATTAAACGACAAAAAAATTACTGATAAATATAGAGTTATTGTTTTTGATCTTCCATGGCATGGAAAATCCAATCCCCCAGAAGGTTATGAAGATTTAGATTATAAACTTACAACTGACTTTTATAAACAAATCATAATGTCTTTTTGTAATAAATACGAACTTGTAAAACCAGTAATAATGGGTTGCTCTATGGGAGGCCGAGTTGTTTTACATCTAGCTTTAGAACATAATGAATATTTTAGAGCCGTTATTGCCCTTGAAGGATCAGATAAATTGGAACCCTATTATGATTTAGATTGGTTATACAGACCAGATGTTCATGGGGGGATGGTTCAGGCAGCATTCGTCTCATCTCAAATTGCTCCTCAAAGCCCAAATAAATTTAAACATGAAACTTTGTGGCATTACATGCAAGGTGGCCCTGGAGTATTTAAAGGAGATCTTTATTTTTACTGGCATGACGGAGATTTTGACGATAGGTCAAGTTTAATAGACACATCAAAATGCCCTGTTTATCTATTATCTGGCGAGTATGATTGCTCATGCACACCTGAAAAGACAATCGAAACAGCAAGTAGAATTAAGGGTGCAAAAGCCAAAGTTATGGAAGGGATCGGTCATTTCCCAATGTCTGAAAATCCCGATTTATTTAAATCCTATATCTATCCTGTTCTAAATGAAATTTCAGAAAAAGTTTAGCCAGCTTTTTCAATATTTCCACATACGCTTATAGCTTGCCCAGATATATTTTTTCCAAGAGGACTACAAAGAAAATGTGCCTGTTCTGCTAAATCATCGTGAGTAACAAACCTATTAAGCGATGCCCCAGACAATATTTCGTCTTTCATTGCATCAAATGAAATGTTTTTTACCTTAGCTTTGGCTTCTATTACTCTATTTTGCCTTTCACCTGCAACTATACCAGGAAGAAGAGCATTAGCCCTAATGCCTCTAGGCCCAAGCTCTATGGCTAAACTTTTAACCATTCCAATAACAGCCCATTTTGTCGCCGCATATGGAAGTCTATAAGCAAACCCAACTCTTCCTGCAACAGATGACACTGAAAGAATTGATCCTTCATCATTCATACGTGGAACCAGAAGTCTCATTGTTTCAAAATGACTAGTCATGTTCACTTGAAGACATTCTTGCCATCCACCAAGAGTTTGGTCACCTACTGCAGCTGTTTCTCCTGCAATCCCTGCATTATTAACAATAATATCAATTTCTTTTAAATGATCTAATCCTTCTTCAACCATGGATGAGATAAGCTGAGTTTGCCTCAAATCACAAACGGTAGCTTTTATATTATCATCAACACTATTCGCTTTATTTACAGCTTCTTCGTTTATGTCACAAACAAATACGTAGGCGCCTGCTTTTTCAAACCTTCTAGCTATTGCATAACCGATGCCGTCGGCTCCAGCAGTAATTATTGCCTTTTTGCCATCAAGAAGTTTTTCATAATTCATCTGTAAGCCTTCTACTTAATGTTAGTTTTATCTTTACCTTTTAAACCTAACATTTGCCTTGCCTCATCTGGGGTAGCAACCTCTAATGACAACCCATTTAGAATTTCTACAACTCTCTTGACTTGATCTGCATTTGTTTTTGCTAAATTACCAGGACCATCCCATAGTGAATCTTCAAGTCCAACTCTAACGTGCGAACCTAAAGCAGCACCTGTTGCATTAATTTTCATTTGAGTTGCACCTGCACCAACTACCGACCATTCATAACCTCCTTCACCAAAAAGCTTATCAGCTGTTTTTTTCATATGAAGCAAATTATCAGCATCAGCACCAATTCCGCCCATAATCCCCATAACGAATTGAATAAAATAAGGCCCTTTTAACATACCTTCTCTGTGAAAATAGTGAAGATTATATAAGTGCCCTACATCATAACATTCAAATTCAAACCTAGTTCCATTTTCGTAACCCAAAGTCATAATGTTTTCTATGTCTTCAAAAGTATTTTTAAAAAGAGAATGTTTACTTCGTTCTAACATTTCTTTTTCCCATGGAAACTTTAGTTGATTATGTTTTTTAAGCATTGGGAAAAGACCAAAATTCATAGATCCCATGTTTAAAGAGGCAAGCTCTGGTTTAAAATGCATTGCTGGCTTCATTCTTTCTTCAACAGACATTTGAGGACCGCCACCAGTTGTTATATTTATAACTGCATCACAAGAGTTTTGAATTGTAGGAAGAAATTTTTGAAATTCTTCAGGATCCTGCGTTGGATGACCATCTATCTCATCTCTAGCATGAAGATGTAAAACGGCGGCGCCAGCTTCATGAGCTGCCAAAGAATGCTCTATGACTTCATCTGCTGTGACAGGTAAATATTCAGACATTGATGGTGTGTGAATTGCTCCAGTAACCGCACAACTTATTATTACTTTTTTATTTTTGGCCATCTTAGACATCCTCTCCTAGTTCAAGTTTTAGTTTTCTAATTAATGCTATCATCTGATTTCTTTTTTTAATCCTATCGGGTCTATCCTGATAAGCTAACCTTTGTCTTTGCTCTTTGTCCAATTTATCTAAATATTCATCAGAATAAGATGGTACAGTGTTTTGTTGTTTAGCCAAATTTTGTATACCCGTTCTATATCTACTAAAAGAATCCTTGATTCCTTCTGGCGCATTTAAATCCATTATTTCAAACGGCCCCATGAATGCCCACCTTATTCCAAGAGCATGTTTTAATGCTATATCAATATCCTCCATGGAAGCAAATCCTCCTTCATGAAGCCTAACAGCTTCATTTAAAAGAGCTCCTTGAAGTCTGTTTAAAACAAAGCCTTCAGTTTCTTTTTTTACTAATATGGCAGCATAGTTTGCTTTTTTATATATTGTGAGGGCTTTTTTTATTATTTCTTCAGATGTATCCTGGCTTCCTACCACTTCAACAAAAGGCACCACATGTGGCGGCAAAGCTGGATGGGCATTAATACACCTATTTTTATGTTCTACAAACTCAGAAATTTCAGATATAACAAGATATGAGGATGAGGAGGCTAGAATTGTCTCTTTAGATGTCAGTCTATCTAATTCTTTATAAACATCCTGTTTTACTTTTAGATCTTCGACAATACTTTCCTGAATTAAGACAGCGTTTTCACATATTTGCTCAATAGTACAATTTAATTTAATATTACTCCTAATTTTATCTTCATTGATATTTGGATCAATTGTCTTTAGGTCTAGAAGTAAGTCGTCAAAATATTTATTGAAATTTTCTACACTATTGGTGTTGTTATCATAAACATAGGATAAATAACCAGCGTTTGCAAAACCAATAGCCCAACTTGCTCCAATAAGACCGGCCCCACAAATACCAATTTTATTCATTTAAAACCCTTGTATAAAAAAACCGCATCTAAATGATGCGGTTTTAATTTAATGTTTATCTATATTAGCCGCGGAAGCCACAGAGCCATTTCCGGCTGGTAAATCACAAAACTAAGACCGATAAGCTGTATTATAACAAAAGGTATAACACCTTTGTATATACTTAATGTTGCAACTTCAGGTGGAGCCACTCCTTTTAGATAAAATAAAGCAAAACCAAATGGCGGCGTTAGAAATGATGTTTGGAGGTTAATAGCCATTAGAACCAAAAACCAAACCATTGTCTCTTTACGACCATCTAGGCCAGTCAATTGAGAGACATGGTCACCAAAATCCAATAAAACAACGAGAGGCGCAAATATAGGAAGAATAATTAGAGTTATCTCAACCCAATCCAGAAAGAAACCCAACATAAAGGTCATACCCATTAATAAGAATAATAACCCCCAAGATCCCAAACCAGCTTTTTCAATCAACTCTTCAACAATATAGTCCCCGCCCAATGATCTGAAAACGTAAGCAAAACATGTTGCACTTAAAATGATCATAAAAACCATAGAAATTGTTAAACCAGATGAGTGCAAAACACTCCTTAACATTGGTATGGTAAATTTATTACCAATAATAGCAAGTAGCGTCGCTCCAAAAGCTCCAACTGCACCAGCCTCACTAGGTGTTGCCCAACCTAATAGAATAGAACCTTTAATAAGAACAATTAAAGCTACCGGTGGAAGAAAGGCCTTTAAAATCATTTGTGGTAATCTGCCCTTTTCATAAACTAAATCACCTTCTTTAAGGGCAGGGGCAACGTTCTTGTCAATAGAACACCATATAAAAATAAATATTAAATACATCAGGGCCAACGTTAAACCAGGAATAACCGCACCCATGAATAAGTTACCAACGGAAACCTGCATAATATCAGCCATAATAATCAACATAATACTTGGTGGTATTAATATCCCTAATGTACCCGATGCAGCGATAACACCGGTTGCAAGAGCATGACTATATTTATTTTTTAACATTGTTGGTAATGCTAGAGCTGTCATCATAGTAACTGAAGCGCCAATAATACCTGTCATAGCAGCTAAAACTGTTCCCATAACGGTAACCGACATTGCCAAACCACCAGGAACTTTTCTAAGTAATATCTGAGTCGTTCTAAGCAAGTCGTTAGCTATACCACTTCTTTCCATCATCGTACCCATAAAAACGAAGCTAGGTATAGCAACCAATATTAGGTTTTCTGCCGAAAAACCCCACATTCGAGGTACAAAGTTAAAAAACTCCGCAATTTTAAAAACACCAAAGAGATATCCAATAAAGCCATATGTAATAGCTACACCTCCAAGAATAAATCCAACAGGATATCCAATAAAGAGAAGTACCCCCATAGTCAAAAACATGAATATTGGTAAGTATTCGACTATAATATCAACAAAATCCATAACGGCTCCTACACTTTCTTATAATTATTAGTTTTAAATTCACCAGTATACCTTTGCCAAGCAACAATTTTAGTTACCCTCCAGCCATATTTGAGAGATAACAGAAAAAGACAAAGTAAAATCGTAAGCGATACAAATGATGCATGCGCAATAAAAGCTTCGTATAAACAAAACGATACAACAATCGCAGGAGCGATTGATATGATATACGAAGAGATAATTTCGTATTTTCTTATTACGTTAAAAATTGAGCCCATAACTCCTAAAGATACAAACAACCAGATTAAATGAATTAATGTTGCATTTTGTAAAAGATTCAGTGCTGCTGCTAAACCTATTATACTATACATAGTTCCCACAAAGACACCGTATGCCACTAGTTCATATTGTGACTGGGCTAAAGTTAGCTCTTTAGCCTCTGTTAAGTAAGGTGTTTTTTGCTTATCAAATATATAGCCGGGAACTTTTGAAAACCACATCTTTTATCTCATATGTATGAATACAATATCTTATTTCTTTTGTTCATCGTAATCCAAGACCATAAGGTCTAGTTTCTTCTTATTATCACCCCAGATTACTGCGATTAATTGTATCATTACAGACATTCCACCTAAGAATAAGAAAAAGTATCCTATTGGAAGGAATGTTTTAATTATCCATCTGTTACTTAAACCAACCAAAGATGCAGAAACTTCATTAATAATATATGAATCCACCATATATATCCAAGAGAAATAAACACAAATTAGTGTAAAAGGTAACATAAACAACAAGTTACCATAAAACTCAACTTTTGCTTTTGATTTAAACGTGAAATTTTCTCTTAAAAAATCAACTCTAACATGCCTATTATGAGTATAACCATAACCTAGAACTAAACAAAAAACGACTGTATGAAGATGCCACTCCATCTCTTGCATTAGAGTAGACTCAAAGAAAGACCCAAAGTTAGCGACCATCCAGATTTGTATCCAAACTAACTTTCTTGCAACTACATCCCACATAGTAATTATGACCAAGGGAACCAAAAGCCATGTACTAGCTCTACCTACTCTATTAACTATAACCCTAAGTGTCTCACTAATAGATACCAAACCTGCCATATTTTGTTCAGTAAGCGCCATCCCATTCCCCTAATTAAAAATAATAAGTAAATATTAAATAACTTATCAAATATGTTCTATAAAATTATATTAAAAAAAGAATATAGTACACCTGCAAAAGCAGGTGCACTATTTAATTATTTAGTACTGTTTAGCTTTTAAGTACGCTCTTGAAGACCAAATACTGTAGTCTTTTCTGAAAGCATCATAGCTAGCAGTGATTTCTTTAAACAATGGATCAGAAGCTGACTTTTCTTCTACAACTGCTTCCCATGCTCTTTTGAACTTAGAAATCTCTGAATCAGGCCATGTTACAAATGTAACTCCCTTTTTCTCTAACTCACGCATAGCAGGAACCTGCTTTGCATCAGATCTAACAAGTGCCCACCACATAGTATCACGACAAGCTGTATTGATGATACCCTGCTGAGTCTTTGTTAAACCACCCCAACCCTTAGTGCTCATTAATAGCTCACCAATTGATGTTTGCTGATGCCAGCCTGGGAAGTAGTTAAACTTAGCTAACTGGTAGAAACCATAACTTAAGTCGTGTGTAGGCATTGAAAATTCTGTTGCATCAATAACACCTTTTTCTAGTGCTGGATAAATATCTCCACCTGCTAGTAATTGTGTTGACACACCAATTTTACTCATAACCATCGCACCTAGTCCAAAGAAACGCATTTTCATTCCTTTTAACTCTTCAACTTTGTTGATTTTCTTTCTAAACCAACCTGAAGTTTCAGGAGCGTGTGTTAAACAGTTAAGAGCTTTAAGGCCATACTCGCCATAAATTCTATCTTTTAACTGCTGGCCTCCGCCATATTCCATCCAACCATGGTACTCACTTGCACCTGGTCCAAAAGGAACAGCAGTAAAGTAAGAAACTGCAGGGATTTTTCCAGCATGATAACCAGGTGTTGTATAACCTGCATCTACTGATCCGTTCTTAACAGCATCCCATACTTCTAATGAAGGAACAAGAGCGTTTGGCTCATGAAACCTTAGTTGAACGTCACCACCTGATATTTCTTTAACTTTGTTAGAGAAATAAACAGCTGCTTCACCGTTAATTGCTACCTGGCTACCCCAAGTACTTTGCATTTTCCAACGTAGTTTATCAGCATTTGCTGATACAGCTACTAAACTAGTTGCAGCTAATGCTACAGCGCCTACGAATAGGCTAGATTTGAATTTCATAAAATTCCTCCCTAGTATTTAAAATTAAGGTCACCACCAAGTTAATTATAATTCCCCCGAATAATAACCCACTACAGAAACAATTGTTTCCAATTGATTCGTATCTTCTCAATTATTACAAGAAAGGCAAGTAAAAATTAATAAAATTTTCATTATTATCTTTTTGTTAACTAATTCACTTTTTTGTTTCTGCAAGATTATTAAACCAAAATTTAGATATTATAATTTTTTAGGATTTTTTAATCAAAATTTTGAAAACATTTAAGTATCATCATAATGTCCTGCAGAAACAAAATATCCTCCATGAGTGGTTACAAGAGGATCATGTGCATCAACAAAACCATGATTTTTTTCTATTTTTTGTCGATACTCTTCTGCATTATCTTTAGGTTTATAACTAATGTGGTTTGCATACTTGTTATCAATTAGTAATGAATCATTTTTGGACACACCAAAAATAACAGAATGTTGTACATTTGAACTATTCATACATGCTACTATTAAGCTTCTTAAATCATCATAGCTTAACCATGTTGAAAGCATCCTATGATCCTTGGGCTCTTCCACACATGAGTAAATTCTTACAGACACAGTTTCGATTTTATACTTATCCCAGTAATATTGCGCTAGCGATTCTCCAAAAACTTTTGACAAACCATAATTGCTATCTGGCCTTGGCATTACTTTACTATCTATAACCTCGGATCTTGGATAAAAACCAACTGTGTGAACTGAACTAGCCCAGATAACTCTTTTAATTTTATTTTTTCTGCATGCCTCATATAGATTGTACATACCTATAATGTTTGAATTTAAAACATTATCCCAAGAACCTTCTATACTTTGCCCGCCCATATGAACAATACAGTCTATATCTTTTGTTAATTTTAATATTGATTCTGCGGAAGCAAGATCAGCAATTTGAACTTCCTCATTATGAAATTTTTTTTCTAAATTTTCCTTATCAGAAATTCTAAGCAAATCACATTCTTTAGATAATGTTTCCCTTAGTTGATTGCCTAAGGCTCCAGCTGCGCCAGTTAAAAGAATATTTTTATATTTATATTTAGACAATTAATTAATCCCCTCACTAATTTGGTTTTTTACATATTCTCTCCAAAATGTGAATAGTCCTGCTACAATCACTATTAATGACCCCATGACTATTTCACTCTCCAACTTTTCATTAAATATTAACACACCAATTATAGAAACGAAAACTAGCTGGAGATATGTAAAAGGTTGCAATATTGAAGCCTCACTATGTTTGAAAGCATTTATCATTAAAAAATGTCCCCCTGCCCCAAGCATACAGACTAATAACAACCATAACCAATGAGCATTATCAACCGATGTATAAAAGAAAGGCCCGACCGAACCTAATATTATAAATCCAGTAATACCAGTATAAAAAAGACTCGTGTCAGGGCTATCTTCACTAGACACATATCTTGTTAAAATTTGATAGATAGCAAACGCAATTGCACATCCTAATGCTATTAGAGATAAGGGGTCAAAGACTTTAGTACCTGGTCGAAGCATAATTAAAATACCTATGAAGCCAACCAATATTGCACTCCACCTTCTCCAACCTACTTTTTCTCCTAAAAAAATTACTGATAAAGCTGCAACTATTAGAGGACAACTTGCAAAAATAGCGTGTGTCTCGATAAGGCCAATCTTTAAAAAAAGATAGTGAGCAAAACACATCTCTACAGCAAGAATAGTACCTCTTAAAATTTGTATGAGTTTAAACTTACTTTTTGAAACCAGAATAACACTTTTATTTCCTGTGCTGTTAATTGACATTACAAATAGAAATAAGAAGAAATATCGAAACATATTAATTGCTATTACGTTATAATAATCTGTTAGGTATCTTGTAACACCATCCATTACAGACAAACATGATACAGCAGCAATTATAAATAATATGCCCTTTGCATTTGAAGAAATATTTACAGGCATAATTTATTTTTTCTTTCAAGGTTCAATAAAAATCGATAGTCCTTTTAATCCCATCTTCAAGAGAAGTATACTTAAATTTTTTAAATGTTTTAGAGGGCTCATTTCCTCGTATTTCATCCACTACACTTAATGAATCACCTTCGATTCCTATATCTGATAGCGGTATATTTTTTTTAATTAAATTTATGAACTCGCTTACATCAGCTGTTATTCCATTTATATTAAAAGTTAATGCGCCTGAAGGAATTTGAGCTATTGACATTTCAACTAAATCCACAACATCTTGAACATAAACAAAACCTGCCTTGCCTGAAAAATTTATAGTATAACTTTCTCCTTGTTTTGCTGCCTTACAGGCTAAAGTTACCCCCGCTGTTCCCCCAACTTCTCTTCCTGGCCCATAAATTACATATGGCCTAATTCCAACACTTGAAATACCATCTTCATTTAAATACGCCCTTGCTACTCCTTCAACTGCCAACTTATATGCACCGTAATGGGTTTCTGGAAATGGGTAATAATGATCTTTTTGCCCAAAAACACCTGCACTGCTTGCATAAACTAAAAACTTATTATTATTTTTTTTCAAAGCTTCAAAAACATTAATTGAGCCTAGGAGATTTACTTTGGCGCCTAAAATAGGATTTGAGCTACAGTCTGGAGTCATTAACCCAGCTAAATTTATTACATGGTCCATATCATTTATTGATTCTTGGACCTGATCATAATTTGTTATATCACCATTAATAAATTTAATTTTATTAATATCCTCTCCGACAACATGGCTGAGTAATTCTTTTTGGATTTTTAAGTCAAAAATTGAAACGCTATAACCCTTTTTCAAAAAGGCTTTTACTATCCAACTTCCTAAAAAACCACACCCTCCAAAAATGATGATTTTTTCCATTTAACCCCTCTTTTTCAATACCATTGAGTTAGCTGCTTTTGCTATTTCTTTTATACATTCAGCAGCTTTAGGAAAATGTATTGAATTCGATAAAAAACCATGTATCTGACCGGGATATAATTTATAAGTTACTTTATTACCAAAGCTCTTTAATCTATTTGCGTAAGCTATTCCTTCATCTAGCAAAGGATCCAATCCAGCAGCAAAGATGAATGTTTCAGGGAGATTATGTAGATTCTTAGCAAAAAGCGGTGATGCTTCCCAGTTAACTGCATCATTACTTGAATTAAGATAATGTTTAACGAAATAGTCCATAGTATCAAAAGTTAAAGTCATACCTTCTAGAAAAATATCCATGGATCTCATTGTTAATGTTAGATCGACACAGGGATATACTAATAACTGACCTCTTATTGGAATTACCTTTTTATCCCTTGAGTTAATAGCCAAAATAGTTGCTAAATTACCACCAGCACTGTCTCCACATACGAAAATATTTTCAAGATCAATAAAAAAATCTTTTTCAAAATTTACAAGGCTATTAAGAACATCCTTAACCTCTTCTACTGCATAAGGAAACTTATGTTCTGGAGATAAACTATAATCCACAGCTACAACAATCATTTGAGATGCTAAGCAAATTGATCTGCAAGTAAAGTCATGAGTATCAAGATCTCCCATGACAAATCCACCTCCATGAAAAAACACTATAATTGGAATTTTAGTTTTTTTATTGAAGTTATTTGGAAAATAAAATCTTAATTTAACATCTTTGTTAAACCGGTTTTTTATTTTTAAATTTTCTACGTTATAAACTTTTGGAGGTGTTAAATTATCTTCCCTTAACTGTCTCAAACGTTCAGTTCTTAATTCTACAGGATCTAATAAATGATGTAATTTTGAATTATTTTTAATACGATTTTTTAAAAAAATATCAGTTTCTGTATCAACTATCATTGATCTATATTTTCCTATACTAGTTTATAATGTTCTTTTAGCTTTATATTTTTAATAAAGTTTATTTATAATAAAAAATCTAGCGAATTTTTTTAAGGAGAAAAGCATGACTGCATTAAAAGGAATTATAGCACCTTTTACAACACCATTCAAAGCAAATGGAGAAATTGACCTTACTTTGATAAAACCACAAGTGGATTGGTTAATTGAAAATGGTGTTCATGGTTTAGCTGCTGGAGGCAGCACAGGTGAAGGTCATGCTTTAAGTCGAGAAGAGTATTTGTCTGTCATGACGGAGACGGCTTCATCTTTAAATGGTAGGGTCCCTTTAGTTGCCGGTATTATTGCGAATTCGACATCTGAGGTAATTGAAAGAGGTAAATCAGTAAAGTCTCTTAACGTTGCAGCCCTTCAAATAACACCACCAAGCTATTTATTTAGGCCTGACGATGATGCAATGGTAAGACATTTTAAAGAGATACATGATGAATGCCAGATACCAATATTAATTTATAATGTTGTACCTTGGTGCTATCTATCACCAGATTTACTATTAAGAATAATGGATGAAGTCCCAGGGGTTTTAGGGGTAAAACAAAGCGCTGGTGATATGAAACTTTTTGCTGACCTAATTAGAAGAGCAAAACCTGAAAATATGATTTTTAGTGCTGTTGATGCTCTACTTTACTTATCATACAAATTGGGAGCCCCAGGATCAATTGCAGCAATTTTAACTGCTGCCCCAGGTCCATCTGTGAAATTATGGGACGCTGTTATTAATCAAGATTGGGAAACT
>ERZ651776.3228-NODE-3228-length-16472-cov-7.144251_pt1 | contig 16472 bp, 34 predicted proteins | sample MGYA00514761_ERZ651776 | MGnify/ENA metagenome assembly ERZ651776 | reverse complement strand
GTTAGTTGTTAGTTGTTAGTTGTTAGTTGTTAGTTGTTAGTTGTTAGTTGTTAGTTGTTAGTTGTTAGTTGTTAGTTTGTTAGTTTGTTAGTTTGTTAGTTTGTTAGTTTGTTAGGTGTTAGGTGTTAGGTGTTAGGTGTTAGGTGTTAGGTGTTAGGTGAGGGGATTTCCCCTCGGGGCATTTCACCCCGCGGGAAAATCCCGCGGGGGCCGGATCGAATCGAATCGAATCGGATCGGATCGGATCGAATCGAATCAGTAATATGACAATGAAGTGAGTTCATTATCATTTCACCGATTTATGAGACTCTTATAAGGGCCTGAGGTCAATTGCCGAGTCAATCGCTGCTATGGTATTAGCCCGGATAATAGCGTCTGCTAGCCGTAGTTCAGTAGCCCCTCCGGTGAAGGTCTCATGCACCCCTGGAGCGTCGAGCACGTAGCCTACCCGATCCCCATGCATGACGGGACGGATCATATAGTTGCCACATGTAGAAGCTAATGATGGGGCTATACGCTTTTGAGCCATTCGGGGGGATTCGTCATGCGTAAAGGTCTGAAATTCAATCATTTGGTTTTCTCCGATTCTTTTGACGATTACGAGAATCGTCTAGGATTAACACAATCATAAGGATAGACGGGGCTAATATCAATCCGCCGCCTAGTACTAGCAGGTGTAAAAAGCTCAGGAAACTGCTCCCGTATGGCAAAGCCATGGCGAAACCCATGGCAAAACCCCCCGGAACCCTCCTAGGAGGGTTCCGGGAACCCCTTTAGCGATGCAAGTCGCTATGGTCATAGTCGTCAAAATCGAAGAACCCGCTACGTAGAGCCGCGGTCCATTCACCCTCTACCACGTCCTCGACCGAGGTCTCAACGGCGTGGAGGTCGGCTCGATTGATAGGGCCATGTACGTCCTCGCCGTGCTCGTCGGCCATCGTGATAATGGCCGCCCGGAGATGAGCGTTACCGTCATCCATTTCAACGTCCACGCCCTCGACCGAGTAATTGTCGTAATACACGCTGCCGGTGACGCCATAGGGTTCAATCGAAAGGTTAGAGTCATACAGTTCCATTTAGGTTCTCCGAGTTATGCGGGGTGCCCCGCTTGCTTTCGTTTCGGATACCCTAGCTCTCGCTTAAACGAAATGCTAGCACCGCGAGTCACTTTTTCGAGGCAAAGTTGGCACGGACTTTGCAATTGCAAGAATCGTGCCAACCGATTGACTCCCAGTCACTTGCGTCCCCGCGGGAACCTGCTACGCGTCCCCGCGGGAAACGTAGACGCTCTGTGTGGCCCTCTAAGGGCCGAACGTCGGGACCCTACCTAGGCTCCAGGGGAGGGGCCGATCGCCCGATAGGGGCGATCCTGCGGACCCGATTAGTGGGGGTGAAGCCCCCTACATTTTCGGAGGCGCTGGGAGCGCCCAGGAGAGAGCCGCTATCATGATAAGGGTAGCAAGCCGATCGCCCCGTACAGGCGATCCTACGGCGGGAGAATCGTGCCTAAATCTCTACTCAATTGTGTGCGATTTTTCGCTTCGCCTTACTTTCGCCCCTCCCCGCGGGCTAAGGGCCTGAGTTCGCGTCTAAGACTTTCGAGCGGTTGTCAACGGCGCGACGAGAAAAAACCGAGAAATATTTGTTATGACTCGGAGTCACTTGCATCCCCGCGGGAAGCTGCTACGCGTCCCCGCGGGGAACGTCGGGCCAAAAAAAACCTCCGGGGGGATTTCCCCCCGGAGGTCCGCTATTCTTCGGTTTGAGTAATTCGAGAATCAGTCAATTCCTCGAAGCCGAAATGGACTTTCCGCTCGTATGCCCGTTCGCCACAATGGTCCGCCATGTACTCTTCGGCGGCAATGTGGTCGTCGAGAACCACCCCGGATCGGTTTTTGAACACCATTCTCACTTCAGACTGAAAAGTGGAGCCATAGCCAGAGATACGGCGAAGCTCGGTTTTACCCCGGTGATTTTCGAGAATCCATCGCACGCTCGGAAAGCTCGGGTCACGGTACCAAAGCAGACCGTTTTTGCCGGGAAGCTCTTCCCAGTCAAAAACCAAATAGGGGGCGATGGCCAGAGTCGAGCCGTTCTCTCTATGGGTTCGAATTGAGCCACATCGTGAATCGTCCATTTTTTCGCTCCTACGCTCCGGGGGGAAATCCCCCCGGAGCCTATGGGTGGTTGGCTATCGACCGAAAGTGGTTTTGTAGTCTGCATCCCACTCTTCGGCCCGCTGCGCGCAGCGGCGAGCCATATTCACAAACTTGCGATCGGGCCGAATCGAAACCTTAACCGCCGAACCGTCTGCGAGATTGAGCCAGATTCCCATATTCCCGGTTCCGCCCATAGCATCGAAGCCGTCGATGCTATGGGATTCAACCGTCGGGAATTCCCAGTTTTTGAGGGTCGGGGATCGATCGGAGATTGAGAGCTGGACTTGTTCAGGGAGTTTCAGGGTGCGCATCGTGGTGCTCCTATATGCCCCGGAAGTGGGGCGGGTTGAGTAGATGCCGAACCCTAGCACAGCTCGACGCCCTATCTATCAACGAAAGTGAAGAAAACCAATCTTTTTTATGGGGCAAAAACACCACAATAGGCCCCCTCGCGCGCGACTGGCTCGGCCCTTGCCATGGTAAGGCTTTGAAATTTAAAGCCCGTAGAGGCGATCCTACGGCGGGAGAATCGTGCCTAAATCTCTACTCGATTGTGCGCGATTTTTCGCTTCGCCTTACTTTCGCCCCTCCCCGCGGGCTAAGGGCCTGAGTTCGCGCGTAAGGCTTTCGAGCGGTTGTCAACGGCGCGACGAAAAAAAAGCGAGAAAGATTTTTTATGACTATCGGTCACTTGCATCCCCGCGGGAACCTGCTACGCGTCCCCGCGGGGAGCGTCGGGCCGATAAAACGCTCGCGCCTATTGACGCGAGCGTTTTAGCCGCTAGTGCTTAAGGTATGATATCCGCGGAACCTCGGGGTCCCAGCACGCGCGACAATCGCCGCACGCATTATCGTTATGCACCGCCGGACATTGTCGCGCCCCATTCTCGGGCGCGTCAAGAGTAACATGGACGCCCGACGATACCGTGCCGCTAACGTCGGGGAGCGGCGCGCCGACCTTATTCGCGGAAATGCGGACCGTTAGGTTACTCGGAAAGTGTCCGAAGTGCCGAAGGAAGGCCGAGACCGTCGGAAGCTCGCGAGTGGGGAGCCAGTGCGCGACATCGGGCGTGAGGCTAGCCACTTCGGCTATCATGCCGAGATGCCATAAGCCTTGGATGTCGCCTGAGTCTAGCCAGCGAAAGTAGCGGCTATCGTTTTTCGCGCCCTGCTTCCACTTTGCCCGGCGCGTATTAAGCAGATACGACATAGCATCGATCCACTCACATCGACGCGCTAGGTCGTGCTCACAAGCTTGCAGGATGGCTAGGCGATGCCCCAACGCGTCTTTGACGCCTTGCCAGCTATACGCACCCTTAAGTGCGTAGCAGCCGCTACATACTGAGTTAGGGATGGCTACTAGCTTGGCTCCAATGCGGCATGACTGCGCCGGAATGGAAGTGCCGAGACAAGGCATCTTGGAGGGGTTAGATAGGCCGCCGACGGTCTCGAGCGCTTGCTTAACGTTCATGACTAGCCCCTCCCGATTAGCGCGACACGCGCCGATGTGATGGACGCGAGAAAGTCTGACGCTGCCAGCGTATCCGCTGCGCATGAGATGTGATGATTAACAGACGCGCTGTCAGCGGTATCGTCGGCGAGCGTGTCTAGCGTGCGGATGATAGAAAGGAAGGCGGTAGCTACGTCGGCTAATACCTCATCTGCTTCGGCTGCGGGGTCGGGCATCATAGTGGTCTCTCCTAAGCCTCGGAAGTGAGGCACCTACATAATCGGACATCGGGACACGAAGGGCAAGCACTTTCTCGTGGGGTGAAAACCCCCCAAAAGTGCCTCTCGCGCGCGACTGGCTCGGCCCTTGCCATGGTAAGGCTTTGAAATTTAAAGCCCGTAGAGGCGATCCTACGGCGGGAGAATCGTGCCTAAATCTCTACTCGATTGTGCGCGATTTTTCGCTTCGCCTTACTTTCGCCCCTCCCCGCGGGCTAAGGGCCTGAGTTCGCGCGTAAGGCTTTCGAGCGGTTGTCAACGGCGCGACGAAAAAAAAGCGAGAAAGATTTTTTATGACTATCGGTCACTTGACTTCCCGCGGGGACCTGCTACCTTGAGCTGTCCCCGCGGGTCAGCCCCGCGGGGACGCGTAGCGGGTCCCCGCGGGAAGTCAAGTGACTGGTAGTCATTTGCGTCCCCGCGGGATTGTGCTACACGTCCCCGCGGGATTCATGCTCCCCGCGGGAATGCGTAGCGGGTCCCCGCGGGAAAGCAAGTGACTGGGAGTCATTTGCGTCCCCGCGGGATTGTGCTACGCGTCCCCGCGGGATTCATGCTCCCCGCGGGAATGCGTAGCAGGTCCCCGCGGGAAGTCAAGTGACTGGGAGTCATTTGCGTCCCCGCGGGATTGTGCTACGCGTCCCCGCGGGGAGTGTAGGGTTTTCCCCTCGGGGCTTTTCCCCCGAGGGCTTTTCCCCTCGGGGCATTTCACCCCGCGGGGATTTCCCCTCGGGGGAAAAGCCTACACCCCCGCGGGGACGCCCCGCGGGAATCAAATCGGATCGGATCGGATCGGATCGGATCGGATCGGATCGGATCGGATCGCTTCTCAGTAAACTCACTATACAATATTTGCTTTCCCGTGGGGCGTCCCCGCAGGAATTGACCGGGCTTTCAGATTGGTCATGCAATATCTGTGCCGGTCCCCGCAGGGGCTCCCCGCCGGGCCGAGCTAGCAGATCCCCAGGGGGCCGCAAGGCCTCAGAGGGTGACCTCGGGTCACAATACGCTCTGATTATTCCGATTTTAGGGGTTGCGCTTCTCGGATTTTGTGCCAAGTGGTGCATATTGCGCCACCTAATCTAACCATCATTAAGCCAGAGTGCTCTAACACCCCTACGTTCGATTTCAAGGGCAAATAAATGACCCTCAGTACTTGACTTTCCCTGAGAATTTGGCACCCTCGAACCCCTGGGGAGATGGGACCCGGCGCTCAATGATTTCCCTTGTGTTTTCGCATAGTTGCGCCATAAAGTCCCATGGCAAAACCATGGCGAAACTCATGGCAAAATGGCCTAGAACCCTTTGGCAATACCTCTTAGAACCCTTCTGTAATACCCTCTAGAGCATCTAAAATGAGAAACCCTTTGATATCAACCACTTACGCGATCGACCCAAACCGCCCCTTATGCAATACAGGTGGTGCAAAATGCACCACTTACCCCTCCCCGCAGAAAACCAAAATGACTTCCTTAGCAAAACCAGGGACTTAGCCGACCCGTGCCAAAGTTTCACGAGCCATACCGTGTTTCCAGGCCCTACCCCTCTTCCTCTCTATAAATACCCATACCTTTTAGCTTTGGTTAGGGTAGTGTAAGTACTTGATTTAGAAAGAGAACTCATTTTAGGTTATGCAATACCTAGGATTCGTGCCATAATGCCCCCATGAACAAACCTCAACCAATACAGACGCCTGCCATACTCCGCCGAAATCTCAGAAGGTACCTAAAGGGCCAGTCCTCCCCCCAAGTACTGAACGCCGTCTCCCAGGCTGAGAAGGCGGGCATTGACATAAACGAGTTCGCGCTCCGGGGCAGGACCACTCGCCGTACCCGCAAGGTGCCACGAGTTCCAAAGGCCGTGATCGCTCAATCAGCCCGCCTAGCCTACTGGTCGATCCTTCTCCCGGAGGCCGAGCGCGAACTGCCGGATGCGTGGATCACAACCGAGGACCCGATGGCGCGCAAGGACTTCGCCTACGCCCTCGGACTGCCCTTCCCAGGCCGGATCTACGACTTGATCGCCCCGACCATAAAGGACGCCGACGAAGCCCGCCTGATCGCCTACAGGGAGCCCACGACAGGTGGCTTCTCGCCGACATTCCGGCCCCCGAGAACATGGGGGGATTCCACCACATATGGTCGAGGCGGCTGCCCGCCCGGCATCTTCAACACCTGGCTTCCAGATAGCTTTCTCGACGACCATGTAGAAGTAGAAGGCGACCCAGCGTTCGGCGTGCATCTGGCGTGGCAATCCTTCTGGACCCGCGATTCCCTGGAGCGCAAGAAGCCGGTCGAGGAGCCGAAGGTCGAAAAGCCCGCTGCAAGCATTTTGAGTATTTTCGATTAAAGGTGTTGCGTCGTTCGCCGATGTGTGGATAATAGCAACTCACCCGAACGAGGAGCACGACATGGCCCGCAACGACATCCACTGCCCGACAAACTTCAAGCCGCAGGACTACACCCTAGAAGACCACTTCGGCCTCGTCGATGGCGAGAACTACGGTCGAGACGCGATCCGCCTCTATGAGTCGGCGAGCCGAGCAGGCAACCCGCACCCGGGCCTGAACCAGTGTGACCTTTGCGGGCAACACTTCGTCCACGGTGCGGTGCTTGTCCACACGCACGGCGACGTGATCACGGTGGGCGGCATCTGCATGGCGGGTATCGCGGGCGTTCCGGCCCTGTCGAACGGCGATCGGCTCTACCGGGCCAAGCGGGCGATGCGCAATGCCCAGCGGGTCGCGAACCTCCGCGGCATGCTTGCGGCGAATACCGGCCTAAACGCCGCACTGCACACCGACCACTACATCTCTCAGGACCTCCGAGCCAAGCTGATCGAGTGGGGCACGCTCTCAGAGAAGCAGGTCAAGCTGGCCTTCAAGCTCCAGAGCGACGTGGCGAACCGCCCGCCGGAGATGGAGCCCGCGCCGGTCCCGGTCACGGATGACCGCGTCCGAATCGAGGGCACCATCCTGAGCACGAAGGAAGTCGATGGCTTCTATGGCTCCACAACCAAGTGCCTCATTCAGGTTCCCGCAGAGGGCGGAGCCTTCAAGCTTTGGGGTACGCTGCCCCAGAAGGCCACGGACGCGCAGTGGGATCACGAGCGGGAGCACGGCGAGTGGCCGGAGATCAAGGGCGCGAAGATCGCGTTTACGGCCCGCCTGGAGCCCAGCCGCGACGACGAAGCGTTCGGGTTCTACAAGCGGCCCACGAAGGTCGAGGTCGAGTTCGCGAAGCCGGTGGTCCAGCAGGACGCCGACTACGTCTTCCCTGAGCCGAGTGAGACGTTCACGGCAGCGTTCTAGGGGATGGCCCGGCAATCTCCCCGGGGTTGCGCCCGAAGGCCGGGAGGGCTAGTATGCCCAGGACGATCGGGGGGCTGGTAGGCCCCCCGGCGTCTTCACGAATACAATAAACCCAAGGAGAATGACATGGACATGGAACGAGCCTACGAAGTCGCGGACATGCTCAAGCAGCGCCAGCCCGAACTCGACTTTCGAGTCCGCATCTCCCACCGCGCCGGATCCAAGGGGCCACACATCGCGATCTACGAGAACGGCAATTGCATTGGTCACGTCAACCGAGGAGACTTCAAATGAACGCCACCGACTACACGTACTTCAACCTCCGAACGCACGAGTTCAGCGTACGCCACCGGGGCAGAGTCCGCACGCACGCCTACCGTCTGATGGTCCTGCCGGGCGATGACCGGCAAAAGGTCGAGTTCCGAGTGAGCGAGCCGGGCCGCCAGCGCGTCCTGCGGGAGCAGCGCAAGAACGTCCATAGCTACGTGGTCGGCGATGCTTGGACTGCGGATACTAACGTATCTGAGTGGACCGAAGTGTTCGACAAGCAGTACGGCAACCCAGTGGCCATCAGTTACAACCCCTACAAGGGGGGCACGTTCTACCGCAAAGACACGTTAGAGGCCGTCAGAGTGGCCGAGGCGTGCATCCTGATCTCCGGCCACGGGAACTACCCGCCGATGGTCCTAGCATATAACCCCAAACCATAGAGAGAACCCCATGACCGACGAACGCAGTGAAATCCTGAACAGCATCTCCGACATCTCCAAGGACGCCAACGGCGTCCGGGATCGTACAAACTACAGCGACCGCTCGACGGACGAGCTTCGGTCGATCTTCAACAGCTACTACCGACAGTACCTCGAAAACGACTACGCCGAGGAGTGCGAGAAGCGTGGGCTGTGGTTCACGTTCGCCCAGATCAATCGCATGAACGTGGCGGAGCTGGAGCACAGGCTTCGTAACATGCCCCGGCGGAAGCGAAAGGGCAAGGGCTGGTGCATTCTCAAAAGCTGATGCGCCGGAAGGACAACAGGCCGATGGACAAAATCAAAGCGATCAAGAAGGCATCCCGCGAACTGCATCGCGGGATGCCCAAGGGCGGCGCGATGCCTTCCAAGAAGGACAAGGCCCGCCGCCGCAACAAGAAGCACCCCAACCGTTCGAAGGAGGATTGGTAGCATGACCAAAGAGCGGTTTACGAACCGGGAGTGCATGCCATAATGACAAGCATGGAAACTTTTATAATCGGAGCAGCAGGCGGCGCACTCGCGGCGTTTGTAATAGGCAGGGCGAACAAGATGACGGTGGATTTGCAATCGACTGAGGCCGCTTTACTTTCCCACGACGCGGCCATAGGCGCTTTAGTTCAGCAGGCCAGCTTGCCGACATGCAACTGCAAGATATCGCCCACTGAAAACGGCCCTCAAACCGGAGGGCAATACCTGTGAACATAAACCAACGCGTTATTCAATTTGAAAGTTGGGTAGACCAAGCCGAACTCTTCTCTGACGTTTTCTGGATGGCAGAGTTAGTTGAAGAAGGGTACTCGCTAATGCATCAGATTGATACCGAGATGCCCGGGGAAGGTCTTGAGTATCGAGATCAGGTAGCCTCGCTGATAGACAAGATATGTGATGCCCTTATCCTCGAAGAAAACGACACCGAATGAAGGCGTTCATATACCTGACTGCCCTATTTAGTCTTGTGGCAATAGGGTTTGCAATGCCAGCCAACTTTAAGATTGACGTGTGCGCAAAGGGCACGGTAATCAATTTGAACACCGGAAGCGTAGTGTGTGTCGGCCCCGTAGTAGAGCGTAACAGGTCGGTTGACCTCGAAAAGTTCGTTCAGGTCTGCCAAGAAAGAAACGCCAACTGGCATGGCATAGCAGAAATCCGCCCAGACCAGACAGTTTGCTGGTAAACGAAAGGCTTGAATAACATGTGGGATCAGAAAGCTCCATGGTATAAAGGGGTACCTCAGATGATTGTGTACCCTGCGGTTGAGTATGTTTGGATTGACGCCCACAGGCCCTTCTACCGGTCTTTGGAGTTCCAAGGGTTCTCGGACCACGCATGTTACTCGGATGCCAAGGGTAACCATTACAACATGTTTATGATCGACTTTGCGAAGGCCATCGACCGCATGGGTTTTGGTGCAAGTCTCAAGGGTAACTTCATGATCAGAAAACGCGGTGAGAACTTTGGGATTGCGCTAGTGTACTGATGCCAAGATATCGCTTCCTTCAACCATACCGTCAGGATACTCCAGAACCAGAGTACTATGTATTTAGGTATCGCCCCGAGATATACGTAGCGCCGGGCTATGGGCCTCCGATACAGATCTTTGAGAGCGAACTTACACTGGGCTTCTCCTGCCAGACAGTACTGCTGGAACGCCACTGCATTGAAACACTACGATACTTTGACGAGGATATTATGGGTTGGGTAGAACCTTTAGAATACGAAGTTGACCTATGCATTATCGACAACTGGGACCGTTGCAATGATGTAGTGATATCCGCTCCAGCCGATCCCGGCTGGATCTCGGTCCAAGCCTGCGGTTCCAGCTTGTCCTGCTCTCCAGAGTCGGTTCCCTTGCCGGTAAGTGAGCCCTCGGTGGAAGCCTTAGTTTGGATCGCACTCTTGACTTGTCTGTTAGGGAATGCAATGTTCCATGCGGTTAAACGGTAGCTTGGGGGGCGGTTTGGGAGGAGTAGCCCAAAAAGCAAAAATTACGGCGAACCCGAAAAACCGCCCCTCCAGCTATTCTGTAATGTACACAGTAATGTACGGGATGAGGCGGCAATCTCCCGGAGCGAAGGCCACCAGGGTGAAAGCCTAGGAGTACGGAGGGGGTGGTAGCCCCCTCCGACTCTGTTTAACCCATACTTTGGGCCATGTAACCCACTTTTGGCTCTATTTCACGAGTCGTCAAATATCCCTTTATTTGAAATAAGCCCTTGCGCCTCCGATCGAATCAGGTAGTATGGCAACTCACCGAAACGAGGAGATCAAAATGGACATGCGCTACCGATATAACTTCCCTGGCAAAGACGACAAGGGCTTGACCGCCATCCAGCATAAGGCAACCGCGTACCTTATGGAATACTGGTTTCTCCCCACCATTAAGTCGGATTGAGCGGAAAACTGCTAAAGGCTCTTCGTAGCACCGGGCTGCGTGGTGGAGCGAGAAATCGCTGAGAAACCGTTCAAGTAAGGCCTATGCCCGGTAGTTTAGCTTTCCAGCATAAACTCACTATAAATAGTCGGGGGGCCGCGTACTGGCCACGGGTTCTACGAGGCGGCCCCCCAACGAGGACAAGATGAACCTGTTTTACCTCGACACCGACCCCACTATCGCGGCGCAACTCCAGTGCGACAAGCACGTAGTCAAGATGATCCTTGAGACCGCGCAGATGCTCTCGACCGCTCATCGCGAGCTGGATGGCGACGACGTGCCCGACGTGCTTTACAAGCGCACGCACAAGAACCACCCCAGTAGCAAGTGGGTTCGCGAATCCGAGGCGAACTACAACTGGGCGTATAGGCACTTCATCGCCCTGTGCGACGAGTACACGCACCGCTATGGTAAGACCCACCTGACCGACCGCAAGCTCCGCACGGTCCTCTGGCACCCGCCTCGCGGCATCCAGTATGACTCGCTCGCACCGACTCCGCCGCCGCAGTGTATGCCCGACGAGTATAAGCACGCCGACACTGTGACCGCGTACCGCGCCTACTACCAGAGCCCAGAGAAGCAGCGCATCGCCACTTGGAACAAGTGCCGCCCCGCGCCTGAGTGGTTTATCGCAGAAAGTTTCTAAAGGCCCTTGCGCCTCTGGCCGAATCAAGTAGTATGGCAACTCACCGAAACGAGGAGAACATCATGAAGATCATCAACAACGAGCTTGAAGTGAACGCAGTAGACGCTGGGGGGTTCATCGCCTTCGAGAACTTCTCGGCCGAAATCACCCACGCGGACATCATCGACGGCAATGTCGAGGGGCTCTGCTTCGACGCCAACATGGTTGACGAGGAGGGCATCCAAGTCGAGGGTCCACTGACCCAGGCGCAGGAGTTTGAAATCGAGAACGAGATCGAAGAGATGATCATGGAGTCTTGGAACGACTCAGCCGAGCTGGGCTACTTCTCAGCGGCGGGACACGCATGATACGGAAAGCAATCGAGAAGACCCTTCCGAAACGTCGCCAAGCGTACCTTATCCCCTCCGGCATCTCGGACGATCACGACGAGTACCTCTTTAACCGAGCCATAGACTATGCAGACCTCGTACTGCACGATGTCATAAACGAGCTATCCGGTCGCGATCTCGATGGGGCTACGGGCTTGGACGTGCATGACGAGATCGTCGATTATCTCACTTACGGGTAAGGACATCAGAGTGAAAGCAGAATACATCGACCACATGGGCAGTGACCTAACAGTAGTAAACGCAGCTCGCGTATCATTCGACAAGCACTCGGATGAGTTCCGCGAAAGCGATGCGGGACTCATCGGGTTCCTTGCACGTAATGGTCACTTCACGCCGTTCACTCACACGATGGTTACCCTTCGCGAGGAAGTGCCGATCTTCGTAGCTAGACAGCGTTTCAAGCACACTGTCGGATTCAGCTACAACGAGATTTCCAGACGTTATGTCTCCGAGGACCCGACATTCTACGAGCCTGAGGTCTGGCGACTCGCCGCCGAGAACGTCAAGCAGGGCAGTTCAAGTGAGGAGCTGTTCGACGATGGTAGAACCAGCAGAGAGGTCAACGCGCATAACAAGTCCGCGCTGGCCCGCTACCGACAGATGTTAGGCGACGGCATCTGCGCCGAGCAGGCCCGAATGGTCCTGCCCCAGTCAATGTACACGAGCTACTACGTTACCGGCTCGCTTTCAGCTTGGGCGCGAGCGTACAATCTGCGGATCGAGAAGACCGCGCAGATAGAGATCCAGCAGGTCGCCCGGATCTGGAACTCAGTAATCGAACCACTGTTCCCAGTTAGCTGGGCAGCACTCACCGAAGGAGGAGAAATAGTATGATTGGATGTACTAAACCAAGACCTGGTTGCGACGGTTGCTGCCGAAAATAGGAGATAGCTAAATGCCCCGAGATATACTCAGTACATGCCCGGAAGCACTGAAGCCCCGTCACGAAGCCAAGGTCAAGAAGCTGACCGAAGCTCCTAAGACGCGATCAGTAGCGATCAAGCTGAAGTGCTTGGAATGCTGTGCATGGCAGGAGGCCGAAGTTCGGCGCTGCCACATTACCGACTGCGCCCTATGGGGACTGGGAGGACAGAAATGAGTTACGGTCAAGCTAGAAACATGCCGCTGCTGACGGCAGAAGAGGAGCGATCAGCTTCGAGAGACGAACTGATCCTGCACAACACCAGACTGGTAGCAAGCCGAGTCAAACGCTTTGAGGGCCGAGGAGTAGACCCCGAAGATCTACAGCAGGAAGGCATGATTGGCTTGATTAAGGCGGCCGACAAATTCGACCCCGCGGGGGGAACGCGATTCTCGACGCTGGCCACGATGTGGATTGATGGCGAGATGCGCCGTGCCACTCAAAAGGCACAACAAGTTAGACTACCAATATATGTACAGAAAGAGGGAGGAAATGAAGTCGTACGTCCTTCCTTCCGCGAGGCGGGCACTTCTGGAGAGGCGGGAGTGGTAGACCCCGAGGACCACAACTCCTTATCTCCAGAGGAGGAGACTGAAATTAGCCGCTGGAGGAAGCATGTCCGAAGCCGACTCCACCTGCTGACAAGCCGGGAGCGGGAGGTTCTCACCGGAGTCTACGGGCTTGATGGTAATCCCCCTAAAACAGTAACTGTGCTAGCCCGAGAGCACGGAATTTCGCGGGGTATGATATCAAAGATAACCTCAAGAGCAAAAGAGAGGCTTCGTGGGTGAACGTATCGAAATCTTGTGCCAAAATGACTAAAGAAGAACGGGTTGAAATTCTCAGAATACTCTGTGGTAGGGCAGATATGGGACAGCCCTCCAAAATCGTCATAGGCCCGGATCCATCAGGAGTCTTCTACGGGACTTTGAGGTACATGGCGATTGAGGATCGGTTCCATCTAGTAATAGGCTCTGAACCCCTATTGCAGTTTAACGTATCAGATGTTGTCTCTTGCGATAGACTAGGAACTGTTGTGCATGTAAAAAAACGATTAGAAGAAAACGTTTCGTATGACGCGGTCTTGCTAAGGCTAGAGGACGAGTTGGGATTAGCTAGGCAAAAACAATCATATTATCGCTCGACAGGAAACGAGCAAGAGATATCTAGATGGTGTAAGGTATCTGGTATAATTGAACAATGCATTAACGAATTGAGGATGGTCTAGTGCTAGGTAATGCCAAAGAACTAGAGAAGAACATGGTTTATGCTACCCCAGAATGGGATTCGCCAATGATGCGTATCCGAGGGATCAAGAAGGGGCGGGATGGGGTCGTGATAACCCATCACGACAGTAGGCGCAGGTATCTAGATAACCATACCGCTGTCCGTTTTTTTGAGGCTGGAAAGGAGCCAAAGTGATGCAAGTATGGAGGAGCTAGACGGTTTGTATCAGGATTCAGTAGACGCTTACAAAGGCCATATCCGCCTAGCAGTTAACGCTTGTAAAGATCTTCGGAGCCTTGCAGAGCTGAGACGAACAGCAATAGAGGAATCGCCAGAAGACAAAGCAGAAATAAAACGACTGGTCCGCTCTATCTATGCCAAGCAGACAGGGTGGTGCATAGGGCTATTTCTTTCGATCATACCCCTGACTGCGTTGTTCAGTATTAACGCAATGATACATTACATTGGCCTTGCGAAGTCGGTGGCATTCCTTGGAACGGTAGTTGGTACAACCGTTTGGGTTTTCTTTCTTGACAGAGGGTCAGTAACTATGTTTGCCCTGGCCAACTCGATTGGGGTTTTAGCTGTGGCTGCATTAGCGGTATTCTTGGCGGTTAAGGATCAGAGTGAGTAAGCAAATACACGAATCGATAGTCGAGCTGGCCCTAAGCTATGATCTTTGGGAAGGCTCTCCCGAATCGCGCAACAGGCTTTATTCTATAAATGGCCCCGGAGACTCCGACTGCCCTAATGAATGCGCGTATGACCTTATGAATTGTGAAGGCATGGTCGAGCTTGTCTTTGAAGACGGCAAGGTGATTGATGTTATACGCAGTGACCTTTTGACAGGGTGGAGTCTATCGTGTGAGCACCACGGAGTTCATACCATTGACTGGGACACCGTGGGACCGAGGCTACTGGCAGATGCTAGGAATAATGATACATGGGCAAAAGGAGTTATCAGAGACATGGTTCTTTTCGCTGCATACGGGGAGTCCTACAGTAAGGGCTGTGAGGTAAAATGAGTCTATCTGAAGCGATCAAAGACGTGGAGCGATTCCACCGAGCATTTGGCGCACCCGTGCGCACTAATCCGACATTCCCGTCCGCAGAGGAGAAAGCGCTCCGCTGGAATCTGATTGTCGAAGAGATGTCAGAGTTAGGCGAAGCTTTCTACCACGATGACATGGTCGAAATCTCAGACGCAATTGCCGACTTGATCTACGTGGCCATCGGTATGGCTCTGAGCTATGGGATCCCCCTAGCAGAAGTGTGGGAAGAGGTCCAGAACTCAAACATGCAGAAACTGGGAGGGGGCGTAAGAGAGGATGGCAAGATCTTGAAGCCGGACGACTGGCAGCCCCCGCGTATCGCCGAGGTACTTGCCAAGCACATAGCATGAACCACTGGTGGCGTCTGTACGCGCATCTTGCACCTCTCCTCCCCGACTCGCCCGTTCTTCAGCGAGTTGAGGCAAATGCGCGCGCAGACGCCCCAGAACCAACTTGGAAGCATATAGAGCTTCCAGTTGGGCAGCCCTTTACCACCATGAAGACTATGTACCAGACCTCGGACGAGGCGCGTTTACGCGAGCTTACCGAGGACTTAGAGTACTACATGGGGCTCTATGCCCGTAAACGAGATTGGACACTACAGAGGGCGTTTACGGTCTGCTACGAAAATTCCGGTAGGCTAACCCGAGAGCAGTACACTCAGGTATTCCGTTTATACAGTAAACCCAAACTTCAAAGAGGACCTAGACGTGATCTTAGCGCACCGTGAGGTAGACGCATACCTTGAAAGCATCACGGCTACTCTGCCCGCTGATTGCGTCATATCGGGGTACGACTTCTCTAACTGCGATCTCCGTTGGTATACATTCCCCCGAACAACCTTTGCGAACTGCAATTTCTACGGTGCCAGCTTGAGCGAATCCAAGTTTCAAGAGTGTGTATTTGATACATGCTCGATGGGCCGTGTATACGCAAAGCAAACGATATTCTCAGGTAGTCAATTTGAGATGTGCAACCTGTGTGACTCAACCCTGTCGCAGGCTGACATGAATAACACGAGTCTGGTTGGATGCGTTTTGCTCGATTCCGATTGGACCGACGCGAATCTCAGCAATGCTACGTTATGGAATTGCGTCGTGTCTAAATCGGTTAGTCCAACACTGCTGACTGGGGTAATGGCCAGCAACACGACGTTTGCGATGTGCGATCTAGAGGGGGTAGACTTCGACAGGGCTACTCTATTTTCATCGTGCTTTTCAATGTGCCATGCAGACCATTCAATATGGAATAGTAGTAAACTGGATGGGACTGTATTTGAGAAATGTAAGATGGAAAGGTCTTTTTTCCAGCGGGCAGAAGTTAAGTCGTCAGCTTTCAAGGACACCTATTTAGAGTTCAGTAACTTTCGAGCAGCAGACTTAGACAACTGCGACTTCGCTACATCTTCGACGTTTGGGATGAACACTTCTGACTGCATATTGCAGCATTGTTATGGCTTGGAGAGATAATGCCTCGCGGAACTAGCATGTACGACTGGTTTGAAAACAACCCAACCGCACGGGATAAGTGCGAACAGTTCGTTACCAAAAGGCGAGAGGGGGATCAAACCTCGGTTCGCAAGTTTTTGATGGCTTTGATTGATGAATGCAAATTCCCGTTTTCGAGTGAGCCTTCAATCATACGGTATCTAGAAGCAGAGATGGGGCTAGGTAAACGGTTACCGACCGTGCGGCCTAAAGAGGAGCAGACCCCAGAGGCTTTGGTAACGTATGAGTTACCGAAGTCTCGCAAGAGGGCTATCAGAAAGGCTCGAAGCTGGGTCATCACAGCCGCGCAGAATAACACGCCGGTTGTAGGAGAGTTTCTCCAAGCCATTGAAGGCTTCGCAAAGCTGA
>ERZ651776.3227-NODE-3227-length-16485-cov-2.839286_pt1 | contig 16485 bp, 9 predicted proteins | sample MGYA00514761_ERZ651776 | MGnify/ENA metagenome assembly ERZ651776 | reverse complement strand
TTTTTATTCGTATCCTATAGCTAAAGTTTCAGCAACACATACAGGTTTGTCCTGACCTTTAAGTTCAACTGTAATACCTAATTTATATTTAGCTCCACCTGATTTAACTTCAAATTCTAATAAAGAAACTCTTCCTCTAACCATACCACCAGAGGGAGTAGCGCTAGTAAACCTAACTCTATCGACTCCATAATTAACACCCATTTTTGCGGAGGAAATCCTATAAGTCTTTTCTAACATTTTGGGCAGCAGCGATAAAACAAGGAATCCATGAGCAATGGTTGTTTTAAATGGAGATCCTAGTTTTGCTTTGAGTGGTCGCATGTGAATCCATTGACGATCGCCTGTAAATAAACCAAAACCCCATATTTGTAACTGACTTATTCTTTGCCATTTACTAAACCCAAGCTCTTTACCCACTAATGCTTCTGCTTCACTTAGATTTTTTAAAACTCTCATAAATTAAAATTAAGATTTTAGGCTAAATCAAACAATAGCAAACTTTTTGGAATAATAGCGTAAAAATCCAAATGATATAGTAGCAGCGATTAGTATTGCAAATACTTGAGCATACCATACCCATTCAATCGGTTTACCAGTGATATAAAAATAATAAGATAAAGGTGCTGTAATAATTAATACCCTAGTGATTGTCGTTACCAATAATGGCATTCCTTCACCTAAGGCTTGGCATATTCGCGAACAAATAACACTTAACCCTACTGCAGGATATGCAAGAATAATAATGCGTAAATATGTTATCCCTATGTTTAGTACTTCAGGATCATCGCTAAATAAAGGGAGAATTCTATCCGCAAGAATAAACAGTATTGCAACACTAATAATTGTTATATAGACAGCTCGTGATATACCATACTTAACGATGGAAACTAATTTTTCATATTCTTTTGCTCCAAAAAACATACCTACTATTGTTGTCAAACTAATTGCAATACCTAGAATAGGCATAAACAATAACATATCAATTCTTGATACAATCTGATATGCAGCAACAGCTTCAACAGAATAATTAATGAGAATTCTATTCATAACTACTTGACCAAAAGAAATAATAAGCATTGAAATAGATGATGGAATCCCAATTTTAAAAATAGTATTAATAATACTAGGACTATATTTGAAGTCGCTAATATTAAAAGTGATATATGTAGACTTTCTTACAAAAATGATGAATAAGTAGCTTATAACCATCACTGCTTGACTAATCACTGTAGCTAGGGCAGCTCCTTTTACCCCATATTCTAGAACAAAGATAAATATAGGATCTAATATGAGATTTAATAATGTACCGATTAAACCAATGAACATTGGTATTTTTGTTTCTCCCTCTCCCGCTAAAATCGCTCTGAAGAATAGAGAAAATACAGCTAAGCCTATTCCATATAGAAGTACTTTCAAATAGGTATAAGATATGTCTAAAATATTACCGGAAGCTCCCAATAATACTAGAAGTTCTTCTCCAAAAACGATACCTAAAAACGATAAAACTAATGTGATAACAAGTCCGAGCAAAATAGTGTGTTCAGCGCAATTATCTGCATTTTTCTTATCTTTTTGTCCTATGAATTGAGCAATTGAAGCGGTCACACCAGCTCCAAGACCTACTGTAAGTCCAATAATAATAAAAAATAATGGACTTACAAATGCTACAGCTGTGACTTCTTCTGCTCCAAGCCAACCAATAAACATAATATCTACGACATTAAATAGAGTCTGAACCATCATTCCAGCAATAATAGGCAATGCCATTGTCCATAATGCTTTAGACGGATTACCAAGAAATGATTGTAAGCGAGATTCTTTTTCCATTTTAGAATCTAGTTAAAAAGAGATAAATACTCTGAATATCCTTCTTTTTCCATATTTGCTAATGGGACAAATTTTAAAGCAGCTGAGTTAATACAATAACGTAATCCCGTAGGATTAGGACCATCATTAAATACATGCCCTAAGTGAGAATCACTATCCTTTCCTTTGACTTCTGTTCGAGGAAGAATTAACTCATAATCTTGCTTGAATTCTAATTCCTCTTTTTCAATTGGCTGGTAAAATGAAGGCCATCCAGAATTAGAATCATACTTATGTATAGAGGCAAATAAGGCTTTACCAGATACAATATCAACATAAATACCTGGTTCTTTATTGTCCCAATACTCATTATTAAATGCAGGTTCAGTACCACACGATTGTGTAACATAATACTGCATGTCGGTTAATTTTTCTTTATTCTCTGCCATGATCTCTTCCGTGGTTTGTCCGTATACTAAATTTAAAGCGGCTATTATTGATATGATTTTGATGTAATTCATTGAAAACAAGTTACAAATAAGAAACCATTTTTTATTTGGTTTTTTTCAAATGAGGTAGTACCTTAAAATTAATTGATACTTATGCGGTGATTTCACCACATAAAACTAACTGAAAATAAAAAGAGGTATAAAATAATGAAACTTAACAAATCAAGTTTTCAATACTTGTTTGTCTTTCTTTTATCTGTTGCGACACTAACTGCGCAAACTGTTTCTGGTACTGTTTCTGGTGCTGACGGTTCTGCTCTTGCTGGTGCAAATGTAACGGTTGAAGGTACTGATATGGGAGCTTCATCTAATCAAGATGGATCATTCTCAATTTCAGGTTTAAGCGACGGTGACTATACACTTACTGCTTCATACATTGGGTATGATGCTGCAAGTGCCATGGTAAGCGTTAGCGGTGGACAAGCAGCCAATGTAAACCTTACTCTTGAATCAGGTAATGTAAGACTGAATCAAGTTGTAGTGTCTGCATCTTTTAAAAAAGAATTAGTTACTGAAGCACCTGCTAGTGTGGAAGTTTTTGGCGGAGCTGAATTAGAAGCCAGAGGCGCAACCACTATTGTAGATGTTTTAAGTAATAGAGCTGGAGTAGAAACTATGAAAACCGGTCTTGAAGGGTCAAATGTGACTGTTCGTGGTTTTAATGGTGTTTTCTCTGGTGCAATTCACGCTGTAGTTGATAACCGTTGGACAAGAGCTCCTGTGGTTAATGCTCAATTACTACAATTCATGGCTCCAGATGACTCTGATATTCAAAGAGTAGAGCTTGTACGTGGTCCTGCATCTCCGATGTACGGTCCTGATACACAACAAGGTGTAATTGCAATGTTTTCTAAATCTCCATTTAATCAAGGTAACAGAGTTGCCGTGACTGTTGGAGAAAGAGATTATATGAAAGTATATGCACGTATAGCACATCAATGGGGTGCTAGAGCAGCAACTCGTATTGCTATAAGTCACAGATCATTTAATGACTGGGATGCTAACATGCCTGTTACACAAGCAGAAGCGAATGCACAGGGTCACAACTATTGGGAACCTTCAATGATTCGTAGAGGACTAGCAACTCCAGTTTATCCATTTATTTCTTATGGTGGAGAAAATGATCCATATAAAGATCCAGCAGGTGGATCACCTAATGATGCTGCATTCGACTTTAATCCGGAAGCAACAACTGTGGATATGAAAACAGAGTTTCGTCCTGACTTAAGATCTAACCTAACACTTAATTTCAGAATGGCGAATGTTTCTGCGATTGAAATGACTGGTGTTGGTAGAGCTTTTGCAGATGATGCAACTCTATACCAAGCACAAGTGTCTTACTTAAGACAAGAATTCTTAGGTGGAGATTTATTTTTAAATCTATTTACAAATTGGAATGATCAAAAATCTACATACAATTTATCAACAGGTAATATTGTATATGATACATCATCAAATCTTGCATTCCAATTACAACATAATATCGAACTAAATAATGGCCAATCTCTTGTTTGGGGTGGAGACATGTTACAACGTACTCCTGAAACAGAAGGAACTATTAATGGTAAGAACGAAGATATTGATGATTTTGATAACATTGGAGCATACTTCTCTTATGAGAAAAAATGGGACAATGGCGTTAAATTTGTTGGTACTGGAAGAATGGATAGTAACAACTACCTAAGTGATATTGGAACTGACTTCGTGTTTGCTCCAAAAGTAGCGTTAGTATGGTCACCAGAAGATGTAAGAGGAACTTTCCGTCTTACATATGGTGAAAATATTGACTTACCTGGTAACTTTACTAAAAATCTTGATATTGCAGTACTAGGAACTAATTTAGTATACGGTGCTAATGGTCTTGACTTTACAAGCCCAGCATTAGGTGGTTTACCATTCCAACCTGACTTCCAAGCGAAAGCAATGGGATCAACAACAACTGGTTGGACATACAATAGAGATGCAAATGGTAATCATACTTACCGTACAAATTGGTCACCAGCGTGGGGTGCAAACCCTGCTTTACCAGCACCATATTATGGCGCTGACGTAAATACTAATTATAGCTTAAACGACCCTGTTGTTAATGGTGCTATGTGGGGAATCTTTGCTCCAGTTATTGGTGGTGGATTCTTACAAAGTGCTGATGGTCAAGCATTACTAGCAGGCTACGGTGCTGCTGTAGGTGCTGGCTATGCTGCTGCTACTGGCGATGTTGCTGGTGCTGCTGCATACGGTGCAGGTCAAGCTGCTTTAGCTGCTAATGACTTCTTAGGTCTAATGGGAACAGCAATACCAACTATTGGTAATTTAGTTCTTGATGGATCTTTAAACCTTGTTGATCCTAATGTAGAATTTGGTGACTATGATGTTATTAAAGAAACTACATGGGCTCAAGCAGAGTTTGGATATAAAGGCCAAGTAACTGATAATATGACACTAGCAGTAGATGTTTATCAAATGAATATCTCTGACTATGTTTCAAATCTAGACCAAATTAGTGGTTTTACTATTATGGCTGCTGATGCTGGAAGTTATGTTGCTGCATTACTTACTGGAATGTATGGTAATGACAATCTAACTAACTTTGTTAACGCGATGGATTCTAATGGAGTCTATGGTGGTGCTGACGAACTTGCTGCTGCTATTGCAGGCGGAGTTGCTCAGCTTCCAACGGGTTCAATTGCTCCAGAGCAATCACCTTATGGTGCTAACATCGTTGTAGGATACAGACAGTTGACTGAAGACCTTAAATTAAATGGTATGGAAGCAACATTAAACTACTTCCCTAGCAATGACTGGAATTTCTACATGAACATGTCAACGCTAAGTGAAAGTACTATTGATGCTGAAGACCAAAACGGTCGCATAAGTACTGTAAACATGAACACACCTAAATTTAAAATGGGTGCGGGAATGCAGTATGCAGGCGAAGGTGTATCTTACGGGATGTCACTACGTTACCAGGACTCATACTTTGCTGACGGATTCGCCAGCACTTCTGGACAAATTCCATCATTCTACACTCTTGGTGTAAATGGTAAATGGAATGTTGATTCAGTTCCTGGAATGTCAGTTGGTTTATCAATTGACAACATCACTGATGTTGTACATAAAGAAACTTTCTTAGGCCCTGAAATGGGTAGATTCACAACACTAAGTGTTGGATACGATCTGTAAAAGATAGTTTCAGTTAAAAATAAAAAAGCCCTCATTTTTTGAGGGCTTTTTTTATAATAGAATTTATAAGAAGAGGTTTATTCTTTACCGACTTTTTGCCAAGGCAAAGACACAAGATCTACATTACCACCTGTAATGATTAACACAATCTTTTGTCCTGTAAATTTCTCTTTATTTGCTATAATACTAGCAAGGGTTAACGCGCAAGATGGTTCAACAATAATCTTCATACGCTCCCATACTAATCTAGTAGCTTCAATAATCTCTTCTTCAGTTGCTAAAACGATATCATCAACATTCTCTTGAATGATTGGTAAGGTTAAATGACCAACGATTGCCATTAATCCATCCGCTACAGATTCTCTGTGCGTCATTTCAATGCGCTTATTTGCTGTATACATTTGATGTGTATCGTCAACACTAGTTGGCTCACAGCCAATAATCTTTGCAGAGTGATTTAATCCTTTTAATGCAATCGATATACCACTGATTAATCCACCACCACCAATTGGGACAACTACAGAATCAAATTCTGGTACTTGCTCTACGATTTCAAGGCCAATAGTACCCTGTCCTGCCATCACAGAAAAGTTATCGTAAGGATGAATTGAAATACGATTATTTTCTTCAACTGTCTTTGCAAATAATTCATCTCGTTCAGACATAGAATCACAAAAAATCATGTTACCATTATAGGTACGTACATTATGGATTTTAGCCTTTGATACACTCTTAGCCATGACAATGTCTGCATGAACCCCTTTAAGGTCTGCAGCGCATGCTATAGCGCCTCCATGATTACCCGATGACTGACACGCCACTCCTTGAGATTGTTCCTCTGCTGTTAAAGAAAAAATAGCATTAGAAGCGCCTCTAATTTTGAAAGAGCCTGTCTTCTGAAAATTTTCACACTTAAAAAATAACTCCATTCCTAATAGGTCGTTAAAATACTCAGATGTTAGGATAGGAGTTTTACGTACAATAGATGCTGTAGATATTTGCGCAGCTTGGACGTCTTTTAAAGTAGGTTTTGAGTCTAACATAGTTTTTATAGTTTATCTATTTGACGTAAACCAGCTTACCTACTGCATTAAAGTTGCTTGAACGAATTTGATAAAAGTATACTCCACTACTAACATCATCTCCATCATCATTTTTTGCATCCCATTGAACAGATTGATATCCAAAACGTTCTTCGTTATCAATAAGAGTACGAATTACTCTTCCTCTAATATCTAAGATGACCATTGTAATACGCTCTGTTGCAGGCATATCAAAATCAACAGTGGTTCCCCCGTTCGTGAACGGGTTTGGATAACTTTGAGACAAGCGATATGTTGACGGTGCAGTCTGTAATAAGTTATATCCCTCAGAGACAATCTGGTTATACTGATTGTATGCTGAATAGCTTATTTTTAAAAACTCATACGTATCTGTTAAATTTTCAAAACTAAAGTATAGCTCCGTTTGATCTTCTGTAGATGAGTTTGTAGAGCCGTATTCTCCTACTTCTACTTGTATTAATCCATTTACTTGATCATTATTACTTAAAACCAATTGATCGGTTGCATTGCTAGGAAGCAATCCTACAGTGTACTTTTCTGGATCGTAGTCAAAATAGACTTGCGCTGTCTCAGTTGCTGCTGGGAACTTTACTACAAGCTGATCATTTAAGACGCGTAAGAATGGCGATGTACCCTGAACAGTATAATTTGGTACTGTTCTTCCATTTACTCCAATAGACCAATTCCACATAGATTCAAACATTGCTAAATCTTGTACATCAGATATGCCGTCAAAATTTGGAAAGAAATATGGTGCGCTTCCTGTTACGGGCGCAATATCAATACCTGGATAACCAGACATGAAAGAAGTATAATCTGTAAAATCAATCACCCAGTCATTATTAGAATCTCCTAAGAGTGTTCCAAAATAATAAAATGAAGCAGATGTTATTGTAGAGTTTAGCCCTACTAAGTCTTGTCCATATACACTTACAAAATATTGTTGATAGTCACTTAATGAAAGCGCATTTAGATTAAATTGAGACCCACTATATGGTGTATATGCCATTACATCTTCACCGCCTATTGAGGTTCCTACTGCTACATAATAAAGAGCAATTCCGCTTGTAGCATCATAGAAATTATCTAAGGATATTCCTACATTCGGATTTTGTGTAATATATTGTGTATCTGCTAAGTTTGTAATGGATAAATCTCCTACGACCGGTCCTACTCTATCTACAATTACTGATACTGTATTTGAAGCAAAGTTAGCATATCCTGATGTTGCTCCAACACATGAATTTTCAAGAATATCAACAGTCACTTCTCCATCAGACGCTGCTAAAACATCAAAACTATATGTTCCATTACTTCCGCCATTAAAATTACTTACCGACCCATTAGAAATAACTAAATCACTTTCAGTAAATCCTGTCATAATTTCTCCGAATGCCACAGTAACAGAAAACCCATCATTAGTGGTTGCATAAGATACATCAGAACTTAATGTTACATTTACCCCATTGGCAACTTGCTCCCAACTTCTTGAAGCAGCCCATGCATATCCATCTAGTGCTTGTTGTTCGGAGAACATGCGCATTTGGTCATCATAAACATAGTCCATATAATTCATGAACTGATCACCCTTACCACTAGAAGAAATACAACTATCTTCACTTTCTCTTCCATAAAAATTTCCACTACCTGTTGGCCATTCATAAATATTTGCACCTCTATTATTTACTGTTTGGGGAGGAATATCAGCCCAATATTGAGTGCCGCAAGTATTTCCATTAAAAACATGATTAAAAGTAAAATTATGACCTAATTCATGGGTTAGTGTTCTACCTCTATTATAACCACCAGTAGTTCCAGGACTTTCAACAGATCCTACTGAACCAGCTAAAACCACCGATTCAGGATAGCCTAAATATGCTTGACCTAAAAGACCGCCCGTTAATGGCGCAATATAAATATTTAAAAATCCATCCTGATATCCATTATCAGGACAATTACCACAACTAGTTGAGCCAGCTAAACTACTTGCCTCACTTACACCACTTACGGTAGACTGACTAATATTGTATCTTCGAATAGATATGTCTTCAACTAAAGAACTACCAGATAGCTCGCCTTGCGCTCCTACAAATTTAATTTGATGAGTTCCTCTTGCGGCTTGATGACTATAGTCAACGCCAGGAGAAAAAGGAGCATCACTTGGATTCGGGGAAGATGGAATTTCGTCTCCATCTGGATTTTGATTTTGAAAGTCTAAATTAATTTGATCAAAATTTGCTCCAATTTGAGCAGCAGAAACATTCCCTGAAGCTGAACTATATAGTACATGGAATATTACTGGGATATAAATAGTATTTTGACTATCTGCATTTGTTCTCCACTGAGGATTTTCTTTAAGTAATTGCTGACCACGCTCAATATAAGCATCACGTTTCGCAATGAAATCCGGATCAATTAATTGTAATTCTTGCTCTAATTCATCTGTAGCACATCTAATCCAATTTTCATGATCATGAGTATTTTGTGCATTTAAAAAGGCTAGAAATGATAAGGTTAATAATATTTTTTTTGTCATAATTATGTAAATCCCTTAGTATTTAGTATAAAAAAATTTTGTTGGAATAAATATACTGGCTATTCTATAAAATTGAAATAAAAATAAAATCCTAAGACTTAAACAAGTGTTCAGACTTCTGATAATAGGTTTTCATAGTTTCGAGCCTCACTTCTTCATAACCTCTTACATGATCTGGCAAGACAGAAAAATTAATTAATGTTTCATATTTACCATTTCCAATATCAGAAAGATTATCAATAATATTTGATTTATAATGATCCAAAATTGCTTTATCAGCCTTACGAACATCGCTGCTAAACAATGCCATAAAGTCCAATTTTGTACCTCGAACAAACTTTAGATTTTTAAGTAACATATAAAATGGCCTAAACCATGATCCTAGTGCTAATTTTGATTTTACTCCAGGCATTCTATTCAACAATGGAACATTTTCTAGCATTTTTAAAAATGGAGGATGTAACATATAATGTATTTTAGCTGAAGATCCAAACTCTTGACTTAATGCCATATCTAACTCAGCTTTAAGGGAGAGCCTTGCTACTTCATACTCATCTTTAGTTGCCATTAACTTAAATAAGTACTTTGCAACATTTTGGGATAAGATAGATGCTGAACGTTCTTTCTTTTCTGTTTTATAAACCTTCTTTATGAATGCAGCATATTCTTCTGCATATTTTGTATTCTGATATTCAATCAATTCAGGAACACGAAATTCTAGTATGTCACGTAAATCCTTATCAGGTTTAATTGAATTAATTATTTTTTTAGCTTCTTTAGTAACTTTTGGTGTTGGCTTTAAGTCTCCTGTCCTGTAAATATCGATTGACTCTACCCACGAAGGATCGGACACGAGAGTTCTTCCGATATTGAAAGCATCCGTATTGCTTTTAACCGCAACTCCATTAATACTAATTGCTTCTAACAAAGAACTCGAATCAATTGGAATAGATCCCGCTTGATAGGCAGCACCGATAACAATGAAATTAGCTTGCATATTACTTCCAAAAAAATGTTCAGATAACTCAGTAGCGTTTAGTAATACGTTTTTTTTTGAAAAGTCTTTAATCAGTCCAACCATATGCTCTGCTTCTGGATATTCTGACTTTGTTGATCGAACCATATCACCTGTCGGAATTTCTGAAGTAGAAATTATCGATACAGAACGCTTTGGATTTAGTTTCTCCATGTTCTTTGGATTTGCACCTGTTAGTAAGTCAAATACTAAGTATGCATCTGACTCTCCGTTAGCAACCCTACTAGAACAGTCTGCATTTTCTGGCTGTAGAACCTTTAAATGAGATACTACCGATCCACCTTTTTGACTAAGACCTGTCTGGTCTAGTGCTACAACTTTTTTATTTTCTAAAAATGCTGCAGTAGATATAATTTGATTAACAGTTACAACACCGGTTCCTCCGATTCCAAGCATGAATATATTACCAATCTTTGTATTGGATTTTTTTGGCTCAGGAATTTTACTAGCTTTGATATTAATATTAGGTAATGCTCTTTTATCTTCTTTTTCTGATGGGATAACCTTGATGAATGAAGGGCAATTTCCATCAACACATGAATAGTCTTTGTTACATGAAGGTTGATCTATTTGTGTTTTTCTACCATACTCTGTTTTAATAGGCTGAACACTCAAACAATTCGATTTAACACCGCAATCTCCACATCCTTCACATACCGCCTCATTGATAAATATTCTTTCTTTAGGTTCATGAACAAGTCCTCTTTTACGTAATCTACGCAAATTAGCCGCACATGATTGGTCATGTATTAATACTGTAACTCCTTTTACTGACTTTAATTCTTTTTGTGCTTCAATTATATCATCTCTATGCATAATTTTCTGATCTTTTGCCCAACGAGATTTTTCAATGGAGTCGTAGGCAGATGGGTCATCTGTAGTGATAATAACTTTTTTTACGCCTTCAGCTTTTAAATATTTTGTTAGCTCAGGTAGATCTAACCCCCCGTCCGGATCTTGCGCTCCTGTCATGGCTACTGCACGATTATATAAAATTTTATAAGTTAAATGTGAATTTGCTGCTACTGCTTGTCTTAAAGCTAATGATCCTGAATGGAAGAATGTTCCATCTCCTATATTTTGGAACATATGTTCTTTTTCAACAAATGGTTCCATTCCTGCCCATTGAGCACCTTCTCCACCCATATGAGTTGTTCCAAAAGCTTTTCCATCGTCAACAAACATTGCCATTAAGTGGCATCCAATACCTCCAAAAGCAGTATCATCATCTGGTAATTTTACAGTTGATGTATTGTGAGGGCAACCAGAACAAAAATACATAGAACGAGATGAAAGTGATTGCGCATATACTCTATTATCAATTTCACTTAAAATATTAATTTTAGTATTTGGAGAATCAATCTTCAGCTTTTCTGAATATCTTTTGTAAAGAATTTTAATCAAGCTATCAGCTGTTAATTCCCCATACCCAGGAATAAGATGTTTATTGTGCTCATCAAATTTTCCAATAATAGTAGGTTTGTTAGGATGATTATACATCTCTTCCTTTACAAGCATTTCAATGAAAGATCTTTTTTCTTCAATTACAAAGACTTCGTCAAGTCCATTACAAAATTTATTAATCATCACAGAATCAACGGGGAAAGTTGCACCAAGCTTTAGAATTCTAATACCAACTTTGTTTAAATAATCAGTTGTCCATCCTAAGGATTCAAATGCCTCAATAACATCATAATATGTTTTTCCAGCTGTTATAATTCCAAACTTATCTTGATTACCTTCAACTGTTATTTTATTAATAGGATTGCTAGTTAAAAAATGTTTAGCTGCAGTAATACGACCTAAATGAATTTCTTTTTCAGTTGGTAAACTATGATGGCCTACTAATTTAGCATTTTGTGTATGCTTCCAAGGTTGGCCGTTATAAGTAAAATCTGGAATAGTAATATTTACTCTTTGAGGATCTACAAATGCACTTCCAAATGCATCTGCGATATCAGTAACAATTTTGAATCCGGACCATAAACCAGAATATCTTGACATTTCATAGGCATAACGACCTAAATCAAGAATCTCTTGAACATTACCTGGATAAAATATAGGCATCATTGCATCAAATAATGCTGGCTCAGATTGTGAAGGCAATGTAGAAGACTTACATGATGGATCATCTCCTGCTACTGCAAGAACTCCACCGTTTTTACCAACACCTAAAAAGTTAGCATGTCTAAATATATCTCCGGTCCTATCTACGCCAGGAGCTTTTCCATACCACATACCTAAAACACCATCATATTTAACATTGGATACCATTCCAGCCATTTGACTTCCATAAATTAAAGTAGCTCCAAGGTCTTCATTTACACCCGGAATAAATTTGACATTATGTTCATCTAAAAGTTTTTTATTTTTTACAAGATTAATATCAAGTACTCCTACTGGAGATCCGCGATATCCAGATACTAATGTACCCGTATTAATACCTTTAATGACATCCGCCCTATGTTGATCAAGCAACAATCTTACAAGAGCTTGTATACCTGATAAAATCACTCTACCTTCAAATAAAGTGTATTTGTCGTTGAGACTAAAATTAGTTTTTAAGATTTGTCCTGCCATATAAGTTATTTTTTGCCTAGTTACTTGCCACTCAATTTAAAGATTTTTTTAATAATTCAATGACTTATTTATCCAATTTAAAAATTTTTTTTATGGACTCTACAACTTTTTCGGATGATTCTTGTTGAACAAAATGACCTGCATTAGTTTTGAATGTTTTAGCTTGAGGAAATAGTCTTTCTGTTCTTCTTCTCAACTTCCACATAACCTGATCATTCACTCCCCAAATAATCTCTGCTGGGCCTTTATATGATTTTAGAAATTCTTCTACTTCTTTCTCTATAGGAACGCTGGGATGCTCCATATTATTAGGGACCATTCTAGCTAAAGCTAACGGTCCTACATTATCTTTAAATTTTCTTAACGGATATTTATAGATCTTTAAATCTTCTTTTGAATAAGAACCTGGAATCCCCTCAAACTTCTTTAAAACAGATAGCGGGAAATTAAAAACTCTAAATAACAAATCACTTATAACCGGTAATTGAGAAAGACTGTGAAACCATGTAGGCGTAAATCCATCTTTCGGCGCTGTTACTGAAGTATTCATTATTACTAATCCGTCAATTTTCTTTCCTGCTCTGATCGCACCAGCAACACCAATCATACCACCCCAGTCGTGGATTACCAATCCAATAGATTCCTCTTTAATCGTTTTAAAAAAACTGGCCATCCATTCTGTATGAGCTTCTAAAGAATGTTCGCTTATCTTTATTTTATCAGAAAATCCAAATCCAATTAGGTCTGGCACAATCAATCGAGCTTCATCACTATTAATCTGATCTAATACTTTTTTGTATAAATATCCCCACATAGGATTCCCATGAACTAGGACAATAGGCTTCCCTTTGCCTTTCTCCATGACATGCATATTTTTTCCATTTACATCAATATTGTGATGATTATAAGGTAGGCGACGTAAAATCCACCCAGGAATTATATTATTTGATTGATTATTCATGTATTATAAAAAAAATAGTAAAAAAAAGTTTTTTAACCTTGACTAAAATAAAAAAAATTAAATAATTTACAAGTGCCAGCCAATCAGCTTTTCGTAATCTTAAGTATTTGCAAACAGCCTCTTTATTAGAGAGAAAATATACAATTATTAAGTATAACTGTGTATTGAATTAAATTAATTAACAAGGGTAAGAGTATTATTTAGAACTATGGCAGAAGAAATTAAAATAAATTTTCCTACGGAAAATGAATCAACTCCGAACATCGATTCGGATCTAAAAAACCAAATTTTAGGATTTAACATCAAAGAATCAATGGATGAGTCAAATCAGACAGATGAAGAAGTGTGTCCAAAGGAATTTGAAATCGATGAGTATTATAAAAACGACGATCTAGGCAAGAGTGTACTAGAGATGAAATATTTAGCACCTTGGGAGAAAAACCCATGGGATTTATGGAAACGTCAAGCTAAGGCACTAGCTAGTGTAGAAAAAACAAAAGAGCTTCAAGAAAAATGGGAAGCTGCATTCTTTGATGCACTGAAAAATTTTAAATTCGTACCGGGTGGAAGAATTATGCATGGTGCAGGAAGAGAGGATATTACTACTACATTAAACAATTGTTATGTTGTAGGAATTAAAACAGATTCTATAAAATCTATATATGATTGTGTTGTACAAGAAGCAATGACATACAAGTATGGTGGTGGATGTGGTCATGATTTATCCATCCTAAGACCTTCCGGAGATGCTATTCTAGGCACGGGCGGTGACTCTTGTGGTCCTGTTGGATTTATGAATTTGTTTAGCGAAAATACCAATACTATCGCACAACATGGTAGACGTGGTGCAAATATGCAGACATTGAGAGTTGACCATCCTGATATTCAAAAGTTTATCGAAATCAAAACTGGTGATGTTGATATGGTTAAATATTCCAATATATCTGTATTCTTGACAGACGATTTTATGGAAGCAGTGCAAACTGATTCTGATTTTGATTTACAATGGGGCGGAAAAGTTTATGAAACGGTAAATGCCAAAGATTTATGGATGAAAATTATTGAACATGCTCATGCCAGTGCAGAGCCTGGGTTATTATTCTGGGATACTATGAAGAAATATCATAATGCAGAATACTGTAGTCCTCTAGTTTCAACAAATCCATGTGCAGAACAACCGCTTCCTGATGGTGGATGTTGTAATCTTGGTGCTTTAAACCTAGAACGCTTTGTAGACAACAGTGGTAACTTTGATTTTGATGGTTTCCGTGAGACAACAGCTGTTGGTGCAAGGTTTTTAGATAATGTTGTTGATTACAATGTTGATCGTCATGCACTAGAAGACCAAAAACAAAATGCTATCAATGATAGAAGAGTTGGATTAGGAATTCTTGGCTTAGGTGATATGTTGGTAAAAATGGGTATTAAATATGACTCAGATGAAGCATTGGAAATTATTGGTAAGGTTATGGAAATTCATAGAGATACAGCATATGAAACTAGTGCTGATTTAGCACAAGAAAAAGGTGGATTTCCTAATTTTGACTGGGATGGATACTCTGAAAGTCTTTTTGTTCAAGACCTTCCACAAGAATTACAGGAAAAAATAAAAAATCATGGCATCAGAAACTCTACATTAACTACAGTAGCTCCTACAGGAAGTGGCGCTATTGTTGCTAGGGTAACATCTGGAGTAGAGCCAATTTTTGCCACATCCTATAAGAGAAAAGTGAAAAAAAATGATAGTCTTGGAAAAGAATTTGACACCTTTACCGTTTATCATCCCGTAGTTCAAGAAATGTTTGGCGATGATGAAAACTTACCTGACTATGTGGTGACTGCGCATGATGTAGATCCATATTTCAGAGTAAAAATGCAAGGTGAAGTTCAAAAATATATTGATAGTTCAATTTCTTCTACTGTTAACTTAGCAGAAGAAACGACCGTAGAAACTGTAGCCGACATTTACATGACAGCTTATAAAGGCAATCTTAAAGGTATTACAGTATATAGAGAGGGGTCTCGTGAAGGCATTCTTATTACTGATGAAAAATCTGAAGAAGGAAAAGTCGTAAAAGCAGCTGAAACTGGTAAGAAAACAGCTAGAAACAGACCTCAGATTACTACAGGAAAAACAAGACGAATGCGCACAGGAGATGGTACTCTCTACATCACTGTCAATGAAGATGAAAATGGATTATGTGAAGTCTTTACAGCTATTGGAAAAGCAGGTGGAACTGTTGCTGCTCAAACAGAAGCGATCAGTAGACTAATATCTCTTGCATTAAGATCTGGCGTAGATCCAAATAGTGTAATCAGTCAATTAAAAGGAATTAGTGGGCCTAACCCAACATGGGAAGATGGACAATTAATTTTATCAACTCCAGATGCTATTGGAAGAGCTCTAGAAACCTTTCTTGATGGTGAAGAAACTCCTAATTCTAAAAAAAAAGTTCAATTTGAAATAGCTGATGAAGCTCCAAGCCGTACCGAACCACAAGGTATGTATTGCAAGGAGTGTGAAAGCCATGGAATAGTTGACGAAGGTGGCTGCTTACTATGTAAAGATTGTGGCTGGTCTAAGTGCGAATAACCCCAGAGAATCTTACCTTTAACGATTATCCAGATTTCACGCCTAACCTTACTCCCTACCAAATATTTAAATTAGGTAGCTTTGGAGGAACATACTGGAGACCTATATACTCGTCTGTAACAAATAAAAAATATAAAAATCAACATCTAAATTATCCAAAATCTTGGTGGAAAGGAATACCCGATGATTGGATGACCCGAGACTGGGACGAGTATGA
>ERZ651776.3219-NODE-3219-length-16535-cov-4.586159_pt1 | contig 16535 bp, 11 predicted proteins | sample MGYA00514761_ERZ651776 | MGnify/ENA metagenome assembly ERZ651776 | reverse complement strand
CCCCCTTCCTCTCAAGTTCACTGCACCGTTCCCAAAAAAAACTGTGTCAACAAACCTATTAGGGCGTTTTTTGATCTGGTCCCGATTTCCTGATAACTCTTTCTTCACGTCATCCGTACTTCTTGTCGCGTTAATTCTGAATATAGTGAATATTGATGCAAGTGGAAAGAAAACGGTCCAGCTCGTATACTCGGTAATAATCCCCTACAATATAACGAAAGATTAATATCTCCTAATACTAAATAAAAACCATTTAATAATTCAATTCACGCCGAAACTAGCATAATCAGGTCGTTCACATGCGCGGTATTCATCCACTAGTGACTGAACTGTTTCCCGTGCGGAATCAAACTCGTCCAGGTTCTGGCTGAACATGGGTTCCTTCCTATAGTTGTCCAAAAAAGCGTTGCGTTTTCTGATCTTGTCATACTGGGAAAGTGAGCGAGCAAATAATTCTGCCATTGATGTGTGGTTCGCAAGCATGAAACCGCTCACTTTGTGAGCCGTCTCAACGTAGGGAGATTTCCGGGCCAGAGCAACTTGTATGCTGGCGGGGCCCCATGGGATGAAGTTCACTAGCTTCCTCTCTCGAATGCGCTGCAGTGACTTGTGGACCTGCGTGGGATCAACATCGCCTTGGATGATATTCAATATGCTGATGTAGCAGCCCTGGCGGGTACTCGCTGACACCATGATATTTTTGGTCTGAGTCAGCCTCCGCATGACGTCGAGAACTGTTGTTTTCCGAACCGCGGACACCTGTGCGTCCTGGATAACTAAGGGCGTGTAGCCAGTCATGAGAAAGTGACACCGCGGTGTGGGGATCAGTGAGGCGACCAGGCCGATCAGATCGTTGTTCATGTAGCCGGGGTAGCGTAATGTGGTGGTACTGGCAGCCATGATGGTCGCGACAATCGAATTTAACTGGTCCACGGTGGGGTTGGAGAGGCGAAGGCGGTCGACGGCAATTCGGTTTAGGGCGGTATTATCAAGAACTACGACGGCGTCCGCATTCAGTGTCAGGCGCTTGAGGGTAAGGATACTATTATAAGGCTGCACAACGACGTCGCTCTGGGCGTTGTCCCAGTTGGGAAATACTGAGTAGGTCTGAACAAGTTTTTTCGGGAAGTGGTCATTCAGCTTCTCGAGCAAGTAGCTTCCCATACCGGACCCAGTACCTCCAGCAATGGAGTGACACATCACAAAGCCTTCCAAGCTGTCGGAAAGGCGGAGTTCGCTGTGTTAGTTGGGCTGCTACATCAAGCTTGGAGAAGGAACATTCTGCCGAGCAGGCAGGGATTTGAAGTCCAGTCCCCCACCTCCCTCCACCTCTGCCACATGGGCACGAAACGAAAAACTTTGAACTTCAAAAATCCAATATTCTTACCTGTCACAACCGTCCGCCTCTCTGTCAATCATCTCGATCACCTGCTCGTGGTGCTCCTCTCCCTGCCTAAACCCGCTCGCCCAATTGTTCCCTGCACCTCCACCGTTTTTGGCCACAAAGAGATTCTCAGGATTAAACAAATTCCGGAAGGCACCAGTGCTGACCCTCTCCACAACACGTGGCTCGAGATCGATCAACATCGCACGCGGGATGTAGTGTTCGTCGTCGGCTTGGTAGAAAAACACGTCTTTCCTATCGTCAATTGACGTGCTAAAGCCGCTCCCGTTAGGTACACTCTTGGTGTCCAGCTGAGTGAGTATACCATCGGGAGAAATCCCATGCTCGAGACAGAGTCGCATCCAAAACTCGCTTCCGATCTGATTTCCGCACTGTCCAACGCTCATAGTGAGGATTTCACGCGGCATGGTCGAAAGATACTACCGTGAGAGGGTAAAGCGTAGAGTTGAAGAAGGGTTAAGCGGGAGCTCAAAAGGAAGGGCCTAGCGGATTTTTTTAAGATATTTAACACCGAAAAGCTTTCCTTCACAGCAGTAGGCGTGTTTTCGAGAGGATTTTATGATCGTGATTATGCCGGGGGAAAATAAGATCGGACCGAAGACGAAGTGACCCCACCCCTACATTTTTTCTCCCGCCGTACAGAAGTGAAACCGAATTTTTACCCTCTCGAGCATAGCATCGGACGAATTTTTTATCATGAGTAGTGACAAGACCGAGGAAGAGATGGCATCCCTGCTCAATGATGAAGACACTGATATTGTTGTTGAGGACGAGGAAGAAGAAGAGGAGGAGGCTCCTGCTCCCCCTCCACGCCGCAAGGGTGAAGCAAGTGTTTACAAAATGCGCCGGGAGGTGAAGGAGTCTGTGGCTGAGAACGTGATGGATATGGTTCACAAGGCTGGCCTTGACTGGGGGACAAACTACGATCCTTTCGACAAGTTTTGCGGGCCCTATGACTGTTACAAAATTCTGGGGTTTGACCCCGAGAAGGATCGCGACCATGGCGTAACGAAGAAGAGTTTGACGAAGGCTTATCGCACGAGCTCGCGCAAATGGCACCCGGACAAGAACACTTCCCCAGATGCCAAGAAGATGTTTCAGAAAATCTCTCGTGCCAATGATGTTCTCGGAGATCCTGAACGCAAGGAGAGCTACGATTTTTACTCCCGCTCCTCGGAAGATCTATACCACCGTGCATTTGACAAGAAGATCTCGGTGCGCTTCGCTCCCCAGTCGAGCACCACATTTGTCCTTCTTTTGGTGTTTGCTCTCTTGTCTGTGTTGAGTTGGTTTATGCAGCACCTTCGCTGGTCGAATGCTGTCGAAAAGACTGCTAGAGGTGCGGCCAAAAGGCTACACGAGAAGAATGGCGGAACTCTTCAGACCCGTGAAGTCAATGAGAAGGCCCAGGAGATGCTTGCGCGTCATAAGAAGCAGGTGAGCAAGTTTGAGTATGTTTCCTTTCACCCATATTTAGTCATTTTCAAAAAAGCTGACCTCCTCCACAACTTCCTGCAGCTGAAGCGCACAAAGGGGCCGACAGATCTTAACGATTTAATCACGAAGAATATGAATGTCTTCGACAAGGTGTCTGCCACGTTTTACAAATTGAGCGGTTGGGATAAGTTCCAAGATGCTGACGAAATTGTGGCGGAGAAGACGTACCTCATCTTCGCTTCTGAGTACAAGACCTTTGGCCCCGGTCTTCACTACCCCACCTTCAAGGATACGCTGGCGTACATTCTTGCGGTGACCCTGCCCAAGAGACTGCTCGGGGGGAAGAAGACCGAGAAGGAGGCATAATTCAAAGCCCCCCCCCCCGAGTCTGCTCTCCGAGACAAACAAAAAAAAGTAAAAGAAAATTGAACGACACGCACCGAGTCGCGTGAAAAATTAAACACAGCTTGCGTGCGGTTTGCCCAGAAACTATTCTCTTTTGGCAATTTATATATATCCACTTATTTCAAACCTTTATTTGAGGTACCCCTCGCTCTTGGCCAGCAATCTGGCGGACGCCTTACTGTCAAAGAAAAGCTCATCAACCTCGTGCACGTCGCCGACGTTTAGTTTGGTCCGGCCCGTGGTTTCTCCGATGATCCGGGCGGGCGTGAGCATTTGAACAGAGTACCTTAAGCTGGTTCGAGCACCAATTTCCCCAAGTGCCTGCAGTCCTTCCTCGTCCACCTCAATTCCTTCAACCTCAGCTCGGATGCTCATAATTTGAATCATTTCTTCGACAGTGTAAGGCATCGTTCTCACGATCAGCATTCGATCCAAAAGATCGACGGGGACACCGTGGGGTGCAAGCACGTCCGTGCCGCGGATCTCGCACACTCCGCGGTTAGTAGCAAAGACCACAATGGGGGATAGAGAGGACTCAAGAGCGCGATTCAGGAAAGTGAAACATTCTATATCGAGCATGTGCACCTCGTCAATGAACAATACTCCAGGCACGAGCTCGGCAACTCCCTGGTCGATGTAGCGGTTGACGACCTTGTTGATTTCCGTGCGGAGCTTCTCGGTAATTTCGGTTTTCTTGGGCTTGCCAATAGCTGCCATCATGGACATGACATCCTGTCCACCCTGGGGTTTGGCGTTTGAGGCATCGAGGTCATGGAGAGTGACATCCTGGACAATTTCCTTCTTTTTGTGAACGTCGCCCTTGGGGAGGGGAACGTATTCCTCCGCCTCCAAGTCGAACTCGGTAGCATAGGCATCGGATCGTCCCACTCGCTTCACGGCGCCAGAGTTGGCCTCGATGTAAATTACGTCACCAATCGAGACGGACTCCTTCTGAAGTGCATCGTATATAGAGGGGTCAAGTCTTAGCTGCTTGCTTCCCTTGGTAGTCTTGAGGCCGATCAAAACGTGACTGATGGTTCGGCCGTAACCCCCGAGCGGGTTCTCTGTCTCCTCCGGCGCAAGTTCAGTAACTTCTCCCTCGTAAACTTCCTGCGAGGCGTGTGAGCAAGGGTCAGCGGTTCGTGGGCGGTCGTGGACGATTATAAATAGAACGCACGATACGATACACACACGTTTAAGCCGACGTCTAGACGCAGACGTCTAGACATAGAACAAGAAACAGCAGTAAACAGCAAACAGCAAACAGCAAACAGCAAACAGCAAACAGCATGTAACTCAACTCACCTTGTTCTCCTTGATACGCAGCCCGATAGCCCGGCGAAAATTCTCCATGAGAACCTCCGTCTTCTTCACCTCCGTCGAGTACACCTCACTGCCAACCATAGGGCAGAAGGGAACCTTGCTGCCAAGCTCCTGCGCAATCCCAAGAGCCAAAGCAGTCTTTCCTGTACCGGGAGCACCGGCGAGAAGCAGCGCCCTGCCGGCCATTTTTTTCGAGCGGATGAGGTCGACGACGACGCCGCATGCCTCTCGCGCCTTCTCCTGTCCCACAAGGCCACTGCCGATGTGGAGGGCCTTTCCGCTCTCACCATCAAGCCCAAGCCCCTTGACGTGAGTATGCACAGCGACACGCTGAGTCTTGGTGGTCGACTGGACCTCTTCGATCTGCAAAATGAGAGTTGTGTGTTAGAGGAGAACGGACCAATACACTCGCCAGTCATTCAGAATAAGCTCCAACAGCATCAAACAGCCCCCTAACAACGAAAAAGATAACAAAACACCAGCACACACACCCACACACCCCACATTGACAATCCCCAAAAAAGAATCAACACATTTCGACTGCTCAATCGAACGGGTCGTGCCAATACAGTCGCCCTGGCCTACAGCGAACTTTGACACTCTCCACAAGTCCGACCAAAGCTGAAATTTGATTTTGAGGGAGACACCAAGTTGAGAGTAATGGAGGTAATAGCAAGGAAATCGTTTCGCGCGGCCATTCAATAAGTAAGCTGACCTTCATATCTGCCGATTATTTAATTTCAAAAAGGTATTTGGACGGGGGCTTTGAATATTAGGGAAGAAATGTGGGGCGGAATACTTGGATATAGCTTTCTGGGTTACTTTATCGATTTTGCCAAAAATCTCTGCAGCTGGATACAAAGTCTTCTGCAGCTTACGCGATCATAACGAGCAATTCCGCGCTTTACCTCCCCGGAATTGCTCGTTGACTCCTGTTTCTAAGGCACATCTCTTAAACTCTTGACGTCTGCTTCCCCATCCTCCCCTCGAGCGTTCTTGCGCTTGCACCTTCTCAACGATCGCACATTAGTCGCGTTTCGTGTGTTTGTGTCTGTTCTCCGCAGGATCGATCGACCCTTGCAGTCCGTTTTTGATGCCACAATACTCACAAGGCAACGAATTCAATGGTACAAGCAACAGTCAATATCACCGTGGGGGCGGCCAGTATGAAGGCAACCCTGGTAGGGGCGGAGTTAATTCCAATGCGGGAAGTGGGGGGGGTGTAGGGTTGGGAGGAAGAGGAAGAGGGAGGGGTGATGACAACTTTGGCTCTGTCGGAGGAAGAGGGGGAGGGAGAGAGGGAGGGGACAAGACTGACAGAGGAGCGTACGGTCGGGGTGATAATTATTGTCACCACGGTGTTGACATAAACCGTGGCCAAGCAAACTACGGTGACCAGAGAAACTATGGTGGCCAGGGCCAGGGCTATGGTGGTGGCCAGGCAAAGCACAGTGGTGGGGAGCCAGAGAGCAGGCATTATAATGACCGGAACACAAGCAACACACACGACACAAACAAGACAGGAAACTATGTCGGCAACATTAACGACCACGTTACGGACATTCTCAACCAAGTTAGCGCGAATAAAATGATCAAAAACAACAATAATAGGAATATTATGATGGAGTCCAGCGCTGGTTCCTATCAGCAACAGCAACAGCAGCAACAGCAGCAACAGCAGCAACAGCAGCAACAGCAGCAACAGCAGCAACATCAGCAGCAGCAACAACAACAACAACAACAAGCGGTACCTGGACTCACTCTCGAGAAGATGTCACAGCTTCTACAGCAGGCTATCCAGCGTTGCCAGGAGTCACAACTTTCAAGGAGGGTAGCGAGGAGGGAGAAACTCAAGGCAGTGAAGCCCAAATTACCGTCAGAGCCATGGACAAAGGAGGAGTTACGCATCTGCTACAAGAATGTGAAGAAGTACGGGGCTGACAACATAAAGGAGATATCTAAGCGCATGGGAACAAGGGATGAGGCACAGGTGCAGCTTCATCTTAAGAGTGTCAATTTGAGGAGAGACTTTCTGGACGCTTTTTCGGAGTTTGACTTGAGAGAAATGCTAAAGGATGTCGAAGGTCTTATTGATTGACAGGATAGAGTGCCTATGGATGGAGAAGGTCGAACTAGAAAAGAAAAACGAAGCAGTGTTTTGTTAAAAAAAAATGGTACAGAACATGCGGCAGTATTTCTTTTGGGTACTCAAGAACACTCTACTTCGAATACGCTGTCCCGATCTCCCATCAATGTGCCCTCGATGGTGATAATTCCGTCCTTCGTCACAACCCAGCTGTCTATCTCCCTCCCGTCCTGTCTGACCACCACCCTCCCCTTGTCCCCTTTCTCCATCTTCATCTTCGTCTTCGTCTTCGTCTTCGACTTCGTCATCTTCATCGTCAGCACCACCTCCACAACCTCCTCCTCGCCCCTCGCCACCAACGTGACCTGCACCCCACCCCCCTCCCTCGCTGCCTTCCTCACGAAAACCTTCCCCTCAACCCGGTCGACGAACAACCCTTCTCGCCTCATCCTCTCTGCCCCCGCCCTGCCGTGCAAGTCGGCAAAGGTCGTAGAGTCAAGAACCATACTCGTGGCCAGTTGCGTAGTCACGAGAACATCAAGCCCAAATTTGTTAGAGTAGTAATAAGTCTCCTTGTCATCTCCGACCACCCCTTCCCTCTCAAATCTCGAAATCGCCTCTCTCATTCTCGTTTCGTCCCCGTCCCCCCCCTCCCCTCTCGCCGCTTGCGCCTCCAACACAGCATACATGGCACTCGCTATGTCCTCGTTCTCATCTCCTGCTAGCAGTGCGCACCGCGAGTCCTTCAGCACTCCATCAGACCAACCTGGGTGATTTCGCAAGGTGGCCCGCCCAGCCCTCAGCACCTCCCTAAACTCTGGTCCCCCGCCCATGTCATCACGAGCCCACGGCGTCATGTATCCGAGAACCCACACATCATGGCTAGCGCAACCGATCGGAATGCCGAAGTCAGGGATGTGTGGGTGACGAGGCGTCTGCTGCGCAATCTTGAAAAGGCGCTCGCCGAAGCGGGTGGTGTCGTCACTCACGTTCCACTGGGAGTACAGATTTTCGGACAGCAGATACCTTTGCCAGTTGCTGGTGAGATCGGCATCGTCCAAACCACCCGCAAGCGCCAGCGCAGCGTGCGCATGGCTCTGGCATGAGGGGTACACGTTGGCGGGCTCGCAGGTTATCCCGCCGCCAAGAATGTCGGCCTGACTGGACATCTGGAACTTGAGGCGGTCAAGAAGGAGGTCGTAGGAGTAGTCCGTTCCGCCTAGGGTAAATGAGTCAAGAACGGCGGCAGCAGCCTGGTCGCTTGGCGCGAGAAGCCTCACTAGACCGCCCACGTGAGCCAGGTGCGCCGAGAACATGATGTTTCCAAACCAGGCTGGGTCAGGGCACTTGATCGAGTCTTTTCCGTGCCAGACCTCGTTTAGGTCGCACATACTTGTTTGATGTTTTTCACAGTAAGGAGTGAGAAAAAAAGGCGCGCAGTCTCCCTTTTTATTCCAGTAACTCCACACGCGCTCTTCAGTGAGAGCTCGAAAAGCTGCTGACACAACCTCAAAAGCCGGCCTAGTGTAGGCCGGGAGGTGCGTGAGAGTTTTCGCCGCTGTTGCATAGGCTGAAAACGCAAGGCTGTACCTGTAGCTTGTCATATCGCGTTGGATATCTAGATTCCCCGTCTGATTGGTCATGTACAGGTTCGGCCAGTTGCCATTGTCAGCGCTGAGAACCAGGCTGTCAAGAAGATTGAAGAGTCCAACCTGTTTGTCTGACAATCCGAGGGTCGTGTTCAGTTCCGTCCCATCAAGGCTTCTGGAATTGATGTCGAGTGATGCTAGGGTGGTGCTCAGGGTGATGCTCACGAAAAACAAGAAAAAGCGCATCCTGGTGGAGGTGAGAAGTTGCCGAAGTTTGGAGACTTGCAAACACGTTGTTCACGAATATTTGAAGTAATGAAATTCAGCGAAGAGGGATAACAATCATCTGCGAGCAGAAAATCAGTCTTTTATCAAGCAGAAAATTGAATTAACCTTTTTATCCTCAACGTGACTCTGAAAACAAACTGGACAACTTTTATATTGGCAGACAGAAACGCTGAATTGAAGAGCCTTTCATCGAAAATTACGAACAGGGCATTCAACTGTCTTCTTACAGTCTCTTGGAGACATTATTGGTACCGAACGTATCCCATCTCTTACCATCATCCCCGTCATGAACTAAGGAAAACAACAACAACAACAACATGCCCCAACCCATACTCTCTGCCTTTCTCCTCTCGATCCTCTTGACTCTCCTTCCACAAACGCTATCTACGATAACTGGTGACGAGCGCTTCGACCTTGGCATCAAGCACAGCCAGCGCTGGGACCGGAAGGGGAATGAAGTGGGCACGGATGACTTCTGCAAGAATGTGTGCTGGTCAAGGAAGCAATGTGACGAGGTTTTCCCTACAAATTTCATCGATCTGGCGGTAAAAATAGACTACAGCAAGTGGAAAGGCCCTGGGCAGCACCTTATTTTTAACGTCAACCTTGGTGACACAATTGCCAGGCAGTCATTTGACACCCAGTTTGTCCTGGATGTCTCCACATCCCTCAATGTTTCCGCCTGTCAGCTGTATGTAGACGATGTTTCCTCTGGGTCAAATCACCACAGTTGGAAGAGCAACAATGTGATAGTGTCGTTTCGATTTTTCCCTGCCAATGTGGTCAAAGTGATGGAGCTGACACGTCAGGTCTCCGACCCAGACTCCATGCTTTACGAGGGTAGTGTAACCCGCCTAATCGACCCACTCTACTCCGTCACATCCTATCGCTGGGACGCGAGCCTCAAGCTAATGTACAACATTGACATCATCGACACTCCTACCCTCAATTCATCGGAATTTAATACCTATGAGGGCAAAGGAGGGCCTGTCCCCTACCTTAATGAGGGGGCTGAGCGATACTGCGACGACTCACACCGAATGGCCACAACCCCTTACTGCGAGTTCGAGTGGTTTTTCCTCGACGACGTCTCCCGGGCCCTCGAAATACCCTTCGAGCAGCTCCAAATCCTTTTTATTAAGCCCTTTGGACGAGACTCAGTCTTGGTTGATTTCCGCTTTGTTCCTGAGTTTGTCTCGTCAGTTGACCCGCTCACTGGCGATTCGAATGTAGATATCGACGCCAGTTGGCTCGCGGACCGCATGTTCGACCTCCAACAACAGGTTAACGATCTTAATAGCACCCTTTACAAAGGCAATGTGACTCTCCGCACCGATGTCACCTGGGGGCTTAGTAACAACTACAAGGCACCCCGGAAGACGCAGCCATACATGGGTTACTCCTTCCAACCAACTGCTTCATCGCCCTACGAGCGATGTAAGGCGACTCATCGTTGCGCCAGAGGATGGGAATATTACCGCCAAGGAGACAAGACCAGCAACTTTACGAGCCAGCACTTTGGTGGTGGGGAGCATGGGGAGGCAATGCTCGTTGCCGGATTTGAGGATTGGAGAAAGGGTACCAGCGGATTCAGGCAGGGTGAAACTCCTCCCCCAGGACTTGGAGAGGCAACTAGGTACGACGGTCAGCCCCAAAACGCCTACTTCGACCCCTTCAACTTCACCTCCCTCGGTCCCACTGTTCCCAGCTACAACTCCTCCTCCAACAACGGACTTGTTGTCAACAATGCCTCCCTTTCCACTCAGATATCCCTCCAAGAGGCTTGGATCGATTCTCTCACAACCTACATAGATTTCTGTGAGTCCCAGAAAGATGTTGCTATAATGGATGCCCGCAAGAGAGCGGCCATCGATGTACGTAAGCTCATGTCCAAGACCCGTGATGAGCACGCCGTCCTCCGCAACTTCGAGCAGCAAAAGCTCCTGACCCTTCGGAACTCGCAGTGCGCGAACGTTCCCTGCGAGCTCATGTTCAACACCTCGTCCCTGACGCTCTCGGGATGCGTGGACGCCCTGGGCGTCCTTAGGACGCTGCCCGACGGCACCGAGGTCGCCGTGTGGTCATTCGATTCGGTGGACATCGCCAAGGAGGTCAATGTCACACTGACAGGTCAGAGGGCCATGGTCCTTACCAGCCGCTCCGCCGTAATAATCGACACCAACTTCAAGGTCTCTCCGGGAACCCTCGGGGGGTTCCCCGGGGGATACTCCGTCGGCCGCAGGTCGGAAGACAGGCTCTCTACCGTCTGCCCCTCCTGGCCAGAGAACGGACGCGATTTTCTCGCGCTCCAGGAGAAAGAGGATCCGCGAATCTACGCCAAATGCGAGCAAGACAACCTCTCATATTGCTGCCCGGGCGACTTACCGCTCTCCTCCCTCTCCTTGCCGCTATCTGAACGCGTGCCGAGCAACAACGTCAACGGCCCAGGCAGCGGCAGCACACGCGTCTACCTAAAAACCGTCACCACAACGGCTCCCACTCGCCACGAGGTCCAAACCATAACAACAAACGTCACCTCCGGGCAGAACCTCGGCGGATCCTTCACCCTCCACTTCAACGGGTACTCCACAGCTCGCATCTCCTTCGACGCCACTGCCGAGGAGATGAGGGAGGCAATCGAGCACGGGCTGAACCCGCTCTCCACCGATGCCTTGGATATCCTGGACAGGGACTCAGTCCTGGCTGGCATTGGATCCGTCGACGTCTCCAGGACGTCCCACAACTCCCAGACCTTCGGCGCCTACATCTGGACGGTTACCTTTCGCACTCACGTGGGAAATCCTGGCTCAGTGGACGTTGACTCCGTTGACTCCGTTGACTCCGTTGACTCCACGCCACTCACCTCGAAGAGCTACCTGACCGGCCTCGGCAGCTCCCTCGACATCCACACCCTCGTCCACGGGAACACAATCGGCGGGTCCTTCAAGCTCGGCTTCCTGAACTCAGTAACCCGATCGCTACCCCACGACGTGACCGCCTCAGAAATGTCCTCGGTCCTCCTCTCGGACATTCCCCTCCTCACCAACGCGGTCGTCAACAGGACGGACCCCCACGACAATTGCAACGACGGCCACTGCGACGGCCACGGAGCCCCGACGCAGCCGGGAGGCTACACCTGGACCCTATTCCTAACGACCTCGGAGGGCAACGTCTCCCCCCTCTTCCCCTCCAGCGACGAATTCGACCAGGAGGGGCCCGCTTCGATCCTGACCTGCGCGGACAACTCCCTCACCGGCTGCGACGGCGTCGGGATGTCCGACTGTCCGTCTGTGATCATTTCCGACGGCCACCGATCCGCCCCAAACGCCATGCACAGGAACCTCAACGCCACCAGGCCGTTCTCCATGGCCTTCGGCGGAGCGGGGGGGAGCCACGGCGGCAGGGGAGGGGAGGGTTTCGGCGTGGTGACCGCCGGGGAGGTCTACGGTAGGGATGACCTCGGGGGGCTGCGAGTTTGGATCAGACCACACCAACGGCAACACCAACGGCAACACTCCTCGGGGGAAGCGGGGGACAGCTCGGATACCTCCATCCCTTCGGCGCGCACCTCACCGACCGCCCCAAGGGTCGAGGAGGATCCGGCGGCGGCGCCATCTCAATAATCGCCGGCACCGACATCACAATCGGTCCCAACGGGATCATCGGAATGGACGGGGAGGACGGCTACCCGGGGATGGTGATGGCGGGGGGCGGCGGTAGCGGGGGCAGCGTCATGCTGTCCGCCGGCGGGTCGGTGCTCGTCGGCGGGAGGGTGGCGGCCCGGGGCGGCAGCGGCGGAAACGCGGAGCGTCCCGGCACGCGGGAGGACCTCAAGGACGGCCAGCGGGGCCACGGGGGGGGCGGCGGGGGGGGCAGGATCGCGATAGACGCGCAGGCCGTCACCCTCACCGAGGATTCCAGGGTCGACGTGTCCGGGGGGGCGAGCCGAAGGGGCGACGGGCGGGGAGACGGGCAAGACGGGACAACGTGGATCAAGGAAGAGCTCGGGCACGACCTCTACATTGACAGCACCCAGGGGGCGATGGGAACGTCCAGGAGCCTGTTCCTCAGGCACAAGGAGGTCATCGAGTCCGACAGCGGGAACGATAAGAGGACGCCCGTCACGAGGAACGGACCGGAATTCAGATTTGGAGAGAAGGGAAGGCCGGGGAGGGCGCAGTTCTTTGTTAAGCTGGGGGCAGAAGATGCGGATGCGACGGAGTCGTCGTCGTCGTCGCCAGAAGCCAAGATGGACGGCTGGGGGACTGTCTTCGAACTTCGGGAGGAGCAGTGGCTCGACTTTCCCGACAGCCAGCAGAGGAGCAACGACACTGCCGTGGTGGGAATATTCATCGGGAAGACGATGATGCACGGTAGCGGTTACTACAGCAATCCCGGCGACAGCGGGGGGCTCAAGGATGACCGCAACCCGGCCCAGTTCGCTGACTACGTCCGCACGGGGCAGTGGTACAAGATCGACATCAGGCTGGACTGGCTCAAGAGGACCTACAGTGTCTACCTTGACGACGTTCTCAAGGTGGACATGTCGCCGTTCGTGGGGGGCGGGGTGAGCCGGCTCGGACTGTCCACCTACCACGCCGTGAGCGCCTGGTACGACGAGATCTACGTCGGCGTGGACGCCACCATGAACTTCAAGTGCCCCACCGTCACCGGCAGCGGGCTGGAGATGACGCGGCCCGTGCAGACCGGCTGGAAGAAGGAGGACATCGGCGGCTGGAGCACCAACCACAAGATGCAGAGGCACGAGAGCCACATGAGCAACAAGCCGCTCTACGCCAGGGTCGACAGTGGCGGACTTGTGGCGTTCGACGGTGAGGGGCACCAGAAGTTCAACAGCGACATCAAGTTCCGCTTCTCGGATGGCGACCACAGGGAGACCAGGGGGAAGGTCAACGCCGGGACGCTCTTGCAGATGGAGGAGAGGGAGGTCGGGGAGAGCATGTGGAGGAGGAGCGTCAGCAGCAACACACAAGGGGAGAACAGCTGGAGCGCCGGGGCGGAGAAAGATGCGGAAGCTGAGTTGGGGGCCACCAAGAGGTTCATCTGGTACGGGGAGCACGAGAACGTTGACCTCGACGAGCGCGAGGGGTACACAGTCGGGGGGAACATGAGGGGGGGTGTCAGCGCGTGCTCGACGAACGACTTCATTACCTGGAGGAACGAGGGTACCATGCTCCACCTGAGTAATCTCACCGACATGGTGACTGGCACTTTAGGGCCCTTCCGAATTGAGCGGCCCAAAGTTATTTACAACAACCGGACGGACAAATTTGTCATGTGGATGACGATTGATGACGAGAATAGGACCCTGGGGATGGCTGGCGTCGCCGTGAGCGACTACGCAAACGGCCCGTTTGACTTCATCAGAAGCTTCTACCCTGATGGCAACGAAACCCACGACCAAACTTTGCACCAGGACGAACAGACCGGGGATGCGTACTTGATAAGAACATATTACGCGACGGTGGACTACGTTCTTCCGGCAAGTGTTATGCAACCGCTCTGGGAGAGCGTGAAAAATGCCGACGGGACAATCAATTTTGGCTTAAGTTACCACAGGGCAAACTACGAGCCCGCCTACGATGATTTCCATGACATTTACCTGCAGAGGTGGAGAAACGAGGACAAGCCTTGGGAAGTGATCTGCGTCAATCGGGAAACCAAGCAGGAGAGGATAATCGAGTACGGGATGGAGAATAACAACTTTGACGAGGAAGTCTGTGACGATCCCAGTGAATACAAGCTTGTTAAGGGACAGGGGAATCCACTCAGTGAACAGAGCGGAGATGGCGTCAAAACTAGATTCTTAAATCCGTTAGATCCTCTAAACAGTGTCTGGAGACAGACTAGTGTGCCCAGCGTAAAGGCCCAACCGTGGAACACAAGTTACAGAGATGGAACTTGTGGAATGAGAAAGTTGGACAACGATATGGGCTTCGAGGACCCCGATCTAGGTGATAGGGAGATTGGTGGGAGGGAGGAGTGCAGCAACATTGTCGACAATGCAGTGCACCCCACACGCCCCGATAAACTTATTGGTGAAGAAGTCATTGTCGAACAGAGGAAGGCCAAATATGTCGCCATTAGCAAGCTGAGCGATGACTATCTTGACACCTCTGGCATCGTCACCAGCTTCGAGGGAGAGTTGGAGAACGAGGTGGATCTAGTCAGCTTGCTAACTAGGGGAGCCAAGGAGGGCAAATTCGGCTGGGATTACTCAAACGAAGAGCTTGGGAGTACCTTCAAAGAACAGGTTTACACAGAGTTCAAGGTTGCTGACAATTGGGACACTAGGTTCCACCAATACGAGGTCAAGTACAACGATCGCGCATACTACAGCTTGAGCTGTAAGCTGGATGGAAACTGTCCAGTCAATTTCAAGGACCAAGTCGAGCAATATGTCGGACATGTGTAGTGAAATTCCATGCACCGATATGCAATAATATGTGACTTTAAAAGCAATTTAAAAGCCGCTGAGGTTTATATGACTACTAATTAGACGGGAGGTGCTATAATTTTTCATTTTCATTTATTTAGCAGGGAAAATGAGATGGCAAACATCAGGGTTAGCAAAAAACACCTCGGTAACATTTGTGAGCCCCTATTGCTTGGACAAATTGTAGATTTTGGAAAAAAAAGTTCGTAAGCATACCAAAAATTACTTATTCACTGCGTATTCACGTCTTCCGATAAATTTTAATTCGATATGTCTAAGAACATGGTGGATTTAGACGAGCTCTTTTCTGAAGACTTCTTCGACCATGCTGGGGCGTGGGGAGGCTCCGCCCCTCCAATGCTTTTCCCGAGTGCAGCGGAACCGACTGAGGCCAACATAAACGGAAACAACTTAATGCTTGGAAACTCCCAGGGCAAAGAAGGAAATGGCACCGGTGGAAAGGAAGCCCCTGTTTTCAATGCCAACTATGACCCCCGGAACGTGCCTGTTATGGTTCCCGCAAACCCCATTCCGAGCGAGAGCTCTCGACCAAGAAGGACCACCAAGACCAAGGATGTCAAGGAATACGAGGAAGAAGTTGAGCCGGTCAAACGACCTCCCAAGAGGAAGGCCAAGGCCAACCCAAAGTTAGCTGCTATGGATGATTACGATGACGAGATTCCGCTATACAAGATGAGCGAAGCTCAAAAAGTTGAGAGGAGAAGCAGGAACAGGGAACATGCGAAGAGAAGCAGGTATGCAGCAGTTTTGTTAGTTTGAATTTGTTTTCTCTTTGGTGACTTGACTTTGACTTGGACTTGGACTTGACTCACTTTGACTTGGTATTACCTTGGAATTACACACGAGACGATCCACGCGCATTTGCTAACAACACTGACAACGCAGATTAAGAAAAAAATTCCTGCTTGAGAGTTTACAGAGCCAGATCGACGCTCTCGAGAAGGAAAATGGCATGCTCAGGAGTGCTGTCATGAAGGAGTGCGGGAGTGATCAGGCCAACAAGGACCGAGCCAAAAAGATGATGCGCGACATCTGCGTCGAGTGTGGTATTGCTGTACCAGAAGAGCTTAAGGTGGGGGGAAAGGCGGGACAGGACGATTTCACCCCCCTAACAGTTCCCTCTGGATTTGGGCCTGTCAACACTCTAATGGAGCCAGACCTCAGGCTCATCAATGCTTTGAGCACTAGTCAGCAGAACTTTGCCATCAGTGATCCCACTCTCCCCGATAACCCCATCGTTTACGTAAGCCAAGGGTTCCTCAATTTGACAGGTTACAAGCTCGAACAAGTTCTCGGTCGGAACTGTAGGTTCTTGCAGGGTCCTGACACTGACCAGAAAGCTGTAGAAGTAATTCGGCAGGGCGTTGAAAAGGGGGTTGACACCAGCATCTGTCTATTGAACTATAAGGCTGATGGCACACCATTTTGGAACCAGGTGAGTCATCATGTCATCATGTCATCATGTCATCATGTCATCATGTCATCATGTCATCATGTCATCATGTCATCATGTCATCATGTCAT
>ERZ651776.3218-NODE-3218-length-16540-cov-4.052603_pt1 | contig 16540 bp, 21 predicted proteins | sample MGYA00514761_ERZ651776 | MGnify/ENA metagenome assembly ERZ651776 | reverse complement strand
TCGAGCCAAAGACGAAAAGATTGAAAAACTAAAAGTTTACAGTAATATTTTTAAATGATAACACGCATAATGATGATTGGCCCTGGGCGTTTAAACGATGCCTGTTGCGCACTAAGTTTTGATGAGTTTTTGTCTCCAACTATAGACCAAACTGTTATTGTTAGTCCGTTGAGCAGTACTGATATTTTAGAAAAGTTCGCACAGTTCCCTCATATCGATCAGAGCAAATTGGTATTCAAAAAAGACAGCGATTTTGATTTACCTGGCTGGGACGACAGCTGGTACAAACAACAAGGGTTAAAGTTCAGCCTATTAGATAGTTTAGATTCAGACATTGTAATACAGGATTGCGACGTATTCTACATCAAGCCTTGGCAGTACATACAAAATGGGCAACCTATATTTAGAACAGAAGATGTGTGGAACGACCATCATGCAGTATACGAACAAGCAGTTAAGCAATTGATCGGTGCAGGCCGTGTTAGCAACGAAAGTTACGTAACAGAGTTTATGCCTTATCTCAAGCAAGACTGGATTGAACTTAAACAGAAACTGGGTGGTGATTGGAAAACAGCAATCGAAAGTGTTGCGCCGTTCGATGACACCAAATGGTTAAGTGAATATGAACTGTTGGGAATTTACAAGAGCGTGTATGATTCAGATAACTATCATTATATCAAAGATAAAATGCCAATTATCTATCATATTAACCAGTTAGAAGAATTAAATTGGTCAGAAGCAAATGTAGTAAAGTTTAAAGCAAGACCCCTTAAAGGGATGAGAGAGCAAGATGCACACAGAATAATAGATTATTTTAAGAGGATAACAGCATGACATTTTTAGTAACAGAAGCCTGCGTAAAATGCAAATATACAGATTGTGTAAACGTCTGCCCAGTGGATTGTTTTTATGAAGGTCCAAACTTTTTAGTGATCAATCCAGACGAGTGCATTGACTGTGCAGTGTGTGTTCCAGAATGTCCTGTGGATGCAATTGTTGCTGATAGTGATCTAGATGGTGCAGAGCTTGATTACTGGATGAAAGTTAATACAGAAATGAGCGAAATATGGCCTAACATTGACAAAGCCAAAGACCCATTACCAGAAGCTGAAGAGTACAAAGACATCAAGGATAAACGAAATCTAATAGAAAAGTAATGGCCAAGAAGAAAAACAGCAACGAGGCCAAAGGAAGGTACAGTTACGACTCGGAGTTGGGTGGTAGTTTGGTTACCTTCCTTAATAAAAGTGTAACTCCTTATCCCACAGACGTAAGCAGTCCCAAGTTTGAACTTGTTAAGGTAGAAGAACAAAAAGACTTGATGCTGAATGTTGCTCGCATGCATGCAGAGCAAGAGTATAAGCGTATAATGGATCTTGTTGCTGTACTGCAAGGGCAAGCAGAAGAAATAAAACGTAGACTATATGTTACAGATGCAGTACATGCCGCTCACTATGAGTTCCAACTATACCCTGGGCAGATTTATCATTTGGTATGGGATAATCTCAAAGAAAGAACTATCTTAGAGGTAATGTCAGCAGAAGATTGGAGCAGTGGACCACCGGATAACTATGAGTATCTGGCTAGGGTTAAATGGTTAGGTGATTTTACTTGGATCGAAGTTGATGATAAAGGAAATTTAAAAGGCTCTACCATACAAACTTCTGGCGATAGTGATCAACAATCTGATTCAGCTCAAGATTAAAGTCTGCGTTAGCACCCCATCCCAACTTCCTCAGTTTAGCATCATTGATACTGTATCGAACATCCTGTCCTTGTCTAGTAACTGACAGATCTAAATGTCGATCGGTATCGTGTTCTTTGCCGTTGTAGAACCTATCAATAATTTTACGTGCAACCACAATGTTTTGTTCTTCGTAGTTGCCAGCAATATTGAATATTTCATTTTGCACACCACTTTCGATTAAAGTGGTGATTGCTTCTGCTGTATCACTGACATGCAACCAAGTACGTCTTGGTGTACCGGCATCATGTAGTGGAATAGTTCTACCTAACTGTAGACTCTTAATACTCTTCGGAATGAACTTTTCTGTATACTGTCCTATACCATAGTTATTGGTGGGACGCACAATAACATAAGGAACACCAAATGTTCTTGCCCATGCTAGTATCAATTGATCTGCGGCAGCCTTGGTAGCACTGTAAGGATTGCTGGGCTTTAATAAATCTGTTTCAGTATGACTGCCGTCTACTATATCACCGTAAACCTCGTCAGTACTAAAGTGTAGCAGTGTAGGCATCTTAAACCGGTGTTTTTCTTTAATTAAGTTCAATAAATGATGAACTCCGTTAACATTACTGCGCAAAAATACATCACTACTTACTATACTATTATCTACATGTGTTTCAGCGGCTGTATTGATAATATAATCACAATCGTACAAAAAGTCTATGTCATTAATGTCTTTGCGTTCAAACACAAAACGATTATTTGTTTCAAGATCTGCAAGCAAATCTTCATTTGCGGCATACGTGACTTTGTCAATACCACGCACATACCAACCCTTGCTTAAACAGTGTTGTGTAACATGGTATCCAATAAAGCCTAAACAGCCTGTAACATAAACAACTTTTGTACTCATATTTTTCTTCTTAAATTCAAGTATGCAGGTTCTGTACTGAACAAGAACTCCTGCCATATGTTTTCTAAATCTTCTACTGTATCTGGTTTGTACAGTTTGATATTAGGCAATGCTGCCAACACCTGTTCGTCGTCGTGTGCCCAATGGCTCACACCATCATGGCTGTAATCATAATCACGCCCGCTACCAATTAACTTGACAGGGATACGTTCGTGATTAACATAGTTGCGCAACAACTCAAATGGTCTGTACAGCAAGAAACTGCTCATGCTGTAGCACACAGGTATTACACCTTCATTGGCCATTCCAACTGCTACACCAGCCATGGTAAACTCTGCGGCTCCTACATTGTAAAAACGTTCTGGAAATGCCGCACGTATTTGATCCAATACGCCAAATCCCAAATCAGCAGTAACAACACGCACATGATTGGAATCAACCATACTGCTCAACAACAAGTCTGCCGCTTCACGCCTCATTGATCAACTCCTTGTAGTCCTGTTCTTTGAGAACGTAATAGTGTGTGAGTAAATCTTTAGCAAATGGCCAATCGGGTAATTCACTCTGTCTTATTCTAATACGTGGCATAAAAGCTCTTAATCTATTGATCAGTGTTGTAGAGTCGACAGGATCGTATGCACCCATACCGTTTATGTTTGCATAAACTTCTATGTTGTTGACCTTGTTGTCTGTGATATAACGTAGACTTTCCCATATGCTACCTTCGGCGGCTTCACCGTCGCTGATCATGCACCAAACACGCTTTTCGGGTTTTGCCAGTGCATGTCCAAGTGCAATAGGGAGACCACTGCCGAGACTGCCTGTACTACAGTACAAATGATTTTCAAGATCTCTACCCGGATGGATACCATGTTTATGCAACATGTCTACGGGGTCAACTCCGTAGTATTTCTCGAGAACTACGTACAGCGCAAGTCCGGCATGGCCATTGCTCAGTATAAAAACTTCGTCGTCATTGCGATGATGATATATTTCTTCAATGATCGGCAATGCACTAAGCGTACTGCTTAGGTGACTAAGTTTTTCTTGATAGGTTACGTCTAAGAGTCTACGTTCTAGTTCGGTCATGCTTTGAATGCGTATAATTGATCATGTATAACTGGTTCAACTGTGTAGCCACAGTTTTCAAACACAGTCTTTAGTTGTTGTCTGTTCATTTCCAAGTTACCTGGCCACGGTACTTCTCCGTTGTTGGTTTGGTGTACTTCAACAAACCAGAAGTCAATCTTGTCTGCTACAGCACCAACAGTTTCTTCTGTTAGCGCAATAACTTCCGATCCTTCGATGTCACACTTGACAAAGTCAACTTGATCAATCCCAAGTTTTTCAAGCAAACTTGTAACAGTAATGCCAGGCACAGTAATTTCATCGCCTTGATGACTCACTAAACTGTTTGTTGTTGAATTTTCATTTAGGTAAAAACTTACATCTGCATCTTTGTCGCTGATAGCATATTGATGCATTTCGATTTGCTTGGCATCTTTGGTAACTTCTTGTGCAATTCTAAATGTGCCGGGCACTGCTTCAACAGCAACTACACGTTCGCAACTGTCTGCGGCATATAAACTAAACAGTCCTACGTTAGCACCTAAGTCCAACACAGTCATGTCTTCACCATCTGCAAATATTGGATCATACATGCGTTCTTCGTTGATCTGCCTAAGGATTGTACCTACATGATTTTCAGGCTCAGCAAAATGTTCTACTGCTTCCTTGGATTCTGCAACTACTTTTATTTGATTATTCTTACTTGTTGTTAGTTGATGTTCTCTCATAATGTGCCTTGGTTAAAAAATATATTATACCTTCTTCTAATGAATAGTTGCATTCAAATCCCAACTGTTTGGATTTGCTAGTATCGCATACCCACAGTTTACTTTCGAATGCTTTCCTAATTTCAAATACTTCTGTTACTGGTGCTGTTTTCTTTGTTACTTTTTCAAACAACTGCAATACTTCTTTGTTGCTTACCTGCACTCCGCTACCAAAATTGTAAATTTCTCCTGATGCAATGTTGTCTTGTGTTAGCATTTCTATACCACGACAAAAATCATGTATGTAGATAAAGTCATGATGTCCTTCGTATAAGTTCATTGGCTCATCGTACTTGAATGCTCTCCACAAGTGCGGAAATAGCCTATGTGGTCTTTCTCCTGGCCCATACACACTGTAAGGCCTGGCTATGTAAATCTTTAAATTGTGCGCCCTTGCCCAACCTTGGCACATCATTGTGGCCGCAGCCTTTGTGCCTTGATAAAAGTCCACTGGCTTCAGCAGTGTGTCTTCTGAGCTTGCATATTCTGTTGGACCATATTCACTGCTACTGCCAATCTGTATCATGCGACACTTTGCATCTCTCACATACTCAAGTATCTTGTATGTAAGCATGATGTTTGGTTCAAACATCTTGTCAGCATCATATATCTCTGCCGCACAGTTTATTATAACATCTGGCTGGAAACTTTGCAACTGTGCTGTGATATCTTCGGTGCGAACATGCAGTGTAACAGCATGTCCTCTGGTATAGAAATAATCTACCAAATTCAAACCTACGAATCCAGTACCACCTGTGACGTAAATCTTCATCTGATTATTTGTCTACCAACTCGCTCTGCTCTTTTGAGTCTTACATTTTTATAAGTGCCGGGCCAGTGTACAATCCAATCTCCCTGTTCCCATGCACCCGAGTTGCCCATGATATCCTTGCTGGCATCACAGTAATCATATATTTGTGGCTCGTAACTGTTCATGTATTTCTGAGGGACAATTTTAACAATGTCTTGGTACTCGTCGATTGTATCAATCACAACCTGCTGTTCTGCCCATTCTATCAATGTATAGTCTGGCTCTTTGTCTATGATCATTTGCAAGTATGCACGACCCTGCTCGGTGTTGCGTACTAGGAAATTACCAGTGTTTAGATTCAACCTGTCTACAGGAACAACAACATGGTAATCATTATCCGCTTTTTCGTCAATAGGAATAGTCAGGTTGGTAATCATTGCATCACACTCACAAAACAACAACCAGTCAATGTCAGGATGCAATTTAAAAAGTTCTAGTGTATAGTGTATTTTGTTGAAGCCTGTGATCTTGCTGTACTTCATTTCGGTTAGTTCGAAGAACTTGTAACCGTAGCGTTCACAGTATTCTATTTTGGGTTCATTTGTTAGTTCAGCGAGGTCGCGATAATTGTCATCATATAGCGTCGCTACTGCATGTGGCATATAGTGTCCTTGAAAATCATTTGTAAGAATATTTATTATACTAAGTATTGCTATGAAAATATACGACAGTTTTACATTATGGACAAATCAATGAAAATTTTTGATGCATTTACATTCTTTAATGAGTTTGAGCTTCTTGAACATAGGCTACGTGAACTATATGATCATGTGGATTACTTTGTATTAGTAGAAGCAAACACAACGTTTCAAAATGATCCAAAAGACATGCTCTATTACGATAATAGAGAACGTTTTGCACAGTGGGCAGACAAGATAATATACTATCCTGTAACAGACATGCCTGCAGACACAGAAACTCGGGGTAGAGAACGACATCAACGTAACGCAATTCTAAAAGGCATACAGGATGCAGACGACAATGACATTATTATTGTTAGCGATGTAGACGAAATACCTAGATCAGAAACTATCAGTAAACTAAGAGCAAGCAAGGCTAACGTGTGGCCTTTTAGGATGCCTTTGTTTAATTTTAAATTCAACTATATGTTGGTTAATCAGGACCGCTATGTGGTTTGGTCTTGTGCAACTAGGAAGCACCTACTACTTAATCCAGAAGATTTTAGACGCACTAGACATAATCTGCAAGGGTTTCCTTATCACTATAAAGACGATAACATAGAAATGATGGAACATGCAGGTTGGCACTTTACCTACTTTGGTAACGAAGACTTTGCCCGTCAAAAAATACAAAGTTTTGCACATAACGAAACAAATGATCCATGGATATTAGGACAGCTCAACGTTGAAGAAAGTATACGTAAAGGTACAGGCATAATAAAAACAGATGAACGTTATAAATTTGCTCCAGTTGCACTCGATGATTACTTTACTGATAGTATACGTATCAGCAAACACTCGATTCACGGCAACCATCCTTCTGCACGAACATTCTTACCTAAGTAACATAAAATTAATATAGCTGTAACATTACTGTAATAATTCTATGGTTAAATAATAAAGACAATGAGGATCAACGATAATGGATGCACTAACACTCTGGACGACTCTTGGCTTTTTCTTAGCCGCTTATTCTGTAATAGCAAACGACTCAGTTCAAACACTGGGTACTTGGATAGCCAGTAATCAAGAAAGATTCAATTGGAAAACCATGTGGGCCGCCGCTAGTGCGGTTTTATTATGGGCATTGTGGTATGGATGGCATACCAACGGTGGCGATATATCATATGGAAGATTAAACAAAATACCTTGGCAAGAGATACAATGGTACCATGCAATGGCACCTGGGGTATTGCTGTTATTGACTAGAATTGGTGTGCCAGTATCAACCAGTTTCCTAGTATTAAGTGCGTTTGCAAGTACATTTGTGTTGGAAAAGATGCTGATGAAAAGCATCATGGGATATGCTGTAGCCGCAGTAGCCGCTTATGCAATATGGATTGTTGTAACCAAACTGTTGGACGAAACCAAACCAGTCAAAGACGAACACAAGGCACCTTGGCGTGTGGCACAGTGGATAGCAACTGGCTTTTTGTGGTGGACATGGTTAAGTCATGACATGGCAAACATTGCTGTGTTCCTTCCAAGACAAGTACCGGTTGATTTGATGATAATGATCAGCGTGGTGTTTATCGTAGGACTAGGCTGGATGTTCCGGGAACGGGGAGGAAAAATACAGCAAATTGTACTAACAAAACACAACACAAGATATGTAAGGTCGGCTACACTAATCGACCTTTTTTATTGGATAGTACTTTGGTTCTTTAAGGAACTAAACGACATACCAATGAGTACTACTTGGGTGTTTGTTGGTTTACTGTGTGGACGTGAACTGGCAAGAGCAACTGTGATAGGCAACGGATCATTCAAGTGGGTATTTCCGCTAGTAGCAAAAGACTTTGTAAAGATGATGGTAGGCTTAGGTGCTAGTGTTGGTATAGTGTTATTGATACACACAATCATAGTACCCAATGGGTTATAGAAACTTAGCCAAAGATAGTTAAGTGTGTTGTTTATTGGCAACACACGTTGGTAAGTAAATGCCGTAGTTAGTAAGGAAGTGTTGCACAGTGTGGCATTTCTACAACATAATAAAGGAAAACTTTAAACATGAATAAACTATTAATAACATTGTTTGCAACAATGTTTCTAGTCGCATGTGGTACAGAAGAAGCAGACGCAGACGATAACTGGAACACATCGGAACATAACTATAACATCAACGGCAACAAGTGGGGTCTTGAGATTAGAGCAGTCGGCAACGATGATTACGATCACGTTGAAGGTAGTTTGAAACTTACAGACAGTCTTACAGCCGCAGTTCGTTATGCAGAAGATGGCGAGACTACAGAGATTCGTCCAAAGTTAACACACTCACTTTTAAGCGTTGGTCCAGTAGGATTAAAGCACAGAATCGAGTATCGTTACTTTGAAGGCAACACTACTGATGATTCTTGGAGATACAGAATTATTGCCAAGATGGACGTAGGCCCAATTTGGGTAAAAGCACAGCCACGCTGGACACTAGGTGGTGATCAAAAAACTGATGCTAAGATTGATGACATCAAGTACGAAGCAGGTTATGACTGGACACTTAGTTCAACAGAAACCACTAGTGCAGTGTTTACACCTTACATTCAGTATCAAACATCAGGTGACGAAGGCGATTGGGCAAAAGAGCACATGATCCTAGGCACACGACTACAAGTTAAATTCTAATTGACATTTAACAGTAGTTCACATATAATAAAGGGGTAGTTTAGCTACCCTTTTATTTTGGAGTAATTATGCACTTTCACTTACACGGATACGGTTATGTTGGCAGAGCTGTTGTTAACAAGTTTACTGAACGAGATAGTTTTACTATTTTTGATCCACTTTACCCGGAACTAGAAACCTGCACAGACAAACAACCAGACGGTGTTATTGTGTGCGTACCCACACCATCAAACGGTGAGGGCAGTTGCAACTTCTCAATAGTCGCCAGTGCAGTTAGAAAGTATGATAGACAAATACCCATACTGGTCAAAAGCACAATAGACCAAACTGGGCTGGATCAGCTGGTAGACTATAACATCACATTTAACCCAGAGTTTTTACGTGCTGAAACAGCAGACGCAGACTATGCTGGTCAAACACACATCTATATAGGTGGTGGCAGTGTTGACTTTTGGGAGATGGTATTCTTTAGACACTTTGCCAAGGCATACATTGTCAAAAGCGATATACCCACACTGGTACTGACCAAGTACTTTAAGAATGCTTTCCTAGCAACCAAGGTTGCATTCTTTAATCAAGTGTATGATATATGCCAAAAACAAGGTGTTAAGTTTGAAGATGTTAGAAAGTTTGTAACAGAAGATGCAAGGATTGGTGATAGCCACAGTTGGGTCACACAAGAACGTGGCTTTGGCGGAGCCTGTTTCCCTAAAGATACACAAGCATTAGTATATGAGCATCCAGAAGCAACACTGGTACAAGAGGCCATTCGCTACAATAACAAAATACGATAAATATCTTAATGCGATATTACGACCTACTTAGAGAATACAGCCGAGACAAAACAGTTCAAAACTGGGGCAAAAAGATTGCCGCTCGGGTTGAACAAGACCGCACATTATCATCTAATTTTAAAGATATAAAAGAACCAGAACAAATTGCTAAGTTTGTTGCTGACTTTATTATTAAGCCTCTTGAACAAGCAGACCCTACTAAAAATAAACAATATGTACAAAACCTAATTAAGTTTTATATTGCAGGCGAACAGTTAGAAGATTTAACAAGTACTGCTGTAGAATACTTGACTAAGTTCCATAAACTTAAAGCAAAGAAGATGATACCGTCGCCACGTAATGATATCAATCGTTATGCGAATTTTGGTGATTTTGCCAGTGTTATAGATGAGTATCCTGATCCTGAAGAAAAAGAAAGCATGCCCAAGGGTGCGGCTAAAGTAGTATACAAGGATGCTAATGTACGTATTATAAATCCTGAGGACGAAGCGGCGGCTTGTTACTACGGGCAAGGAACACGTTGGTGTACAGCGGCTACTAAAGGTAACAACATGTTTGACCAATACAATACATCAGGTCCACTATACATATTAATACCTACAAAGCAAAAGTACAAGGGTGAAAAATATCAGATTGCTCCGTGGTCTTACAGTTACATGGATGAACAAGACGGAGTAGTTAAGGTCCCGGAACTTAAAGAAAGATTTGGCAGTCCTGGTTTTTTAAAATGGTGGGCTAACATACACAAAGACGTTCCGATGTCTGTTGAACATTTTGTTCAATTGGACAAGGATAATGAGAAAATTTTACGGTCAGCAATGCAGAGCATAGCTGAGTATACAGAAAAACTTATTAATTATTATTTAGACCTTGATGAAATCAATGAGGACGAAGCATATCGTTTACGTAGAGCTGTTATTAAACAGGGAGAGATGGATCTAGTAGACGTACTTCATTCGACAGGAGTGCATGGAGACAAGCAGTGGCCTATTACCAAACTTGCCAACGCTTTCTTTTATATAGTTCCTTCTGACGTTGATTGGATGGACGATGAAAATAATCAAGCGGAAATTGCTGAAATTGCATCTGGTATTAAAACTGAGTATAACTCAGAAACAGACGATATTGACATAGAATATCCTTCTATGGGTTGACAAACACTCTTAAAGAGTCTATAATTAGCTTCTAATCAACTAAAAAGAGGCATTATTATGTTTGAAAACATCGATGTACGCAAAGTAGCAAATGGTTATATTGTTTCAGTTACCACCGAAGACGGTGAAACACACGAATATGTTTTTGACACACCTCGTAAAGTTATGACCTGTGTGAAACGTTTTATAAATCCTAAGGTTTCAGCAGACGACTAACACACACCGATAAATAGATTTATTCAAAGAACACTGGAGTTATATGTCAAAGACAGTATTGATTACTGGCGGCGCCGGCTTTATTGCGCATCACGTAATAGATAAAATCCTTCGTGAAACAGACTGGAATATTGTGAGTCTTGACAGACTGGATATTTCAGGTAACCTAAACCGTTTATGGGATGTACTACAGGAGCATGATCCTAAAGAAGTAGCCCATCGCATGAGAGTTATCTTTCATGATCTCAAAGCAGAAGTCAACAGTCAAATTGTACAGGACATTGGACACATAGATATTGTGCTACATCTTGCCGCGGGCAGTCATGTAGATCGCAGTATCACATACCCAATGGAGTTTGTGCAAGACAACGTTGTGGGCACTGTGAACATGTTGGACTACGCAAGGAAACACTTGCCCAATCTTGAGCAGTTTGTTTACTTTAGCACAGATGAGATATACGGTATAGCACCACCAGGTGTGGCATACAAAGAGTATGACAGGTACAACAGTACCAATCCATATAGTGCATCAAAGGCAGCCGCTGAAGAGTTTTGTGTAGCCTATGAGAACACTTACAAGATGCCAATCACTGTTACACACACCATGAACGTGTTTGGTGAGAGACAGCATCCTGAAAAGTTTATCCCAATGACCATACAGAACGTGCGTGATGGCAACAAGGTTATTATTCACGCAGATCCAACACGTACAGTTGCTGGATCAAGAATGTATATTCATGCCCAAGACGTTGCTGATGGGCTAATGCACATTCTTAATTTGAAAGACTATGTACACACAGGCGACTATGGACATGCACATTGTCCAAAGTTTAACTTGGTAGGTACAGAAGAAATTGACAACTTGCAGTTAGCACAATGGATTGCTGAAGCAGTGGGCAAACCACTCAACTATGAAATGACCGACTTTCATACCAGTCGTCCGGGACATGACATGCGTTATGCATTGGACGGTAGTTTGTTAGCAAGCCTGGGATGGGAACCAAAGATTAAACTAAGCGAACGTATAAAGCAAGTGGTCCATTGGACACTAGAAAACAACAGATGGTTGCGTAAATGATTAAACATTGTTTTGTAATGACAAGTGCAGTAAATTCAAAGTTTGGTGTATACAGCCCAGCGGCTAGACTACAACAAACATTAACCACAATAACCAGTATCAAAAGTTATATTCCAGATGCAAAGATCATAGTAATGGAGTGTACCGGAACACCACTAACGGATTCCCAGAGTGACCTGTTAGAAGAACGTTCAGACTTGCTGATTGATTACAGTGAGGACGCTGAAGTACAAGCGATATACAACAGTACTGATAACTGGGATATTGTAAAAAACAGTACTGAGATATTGTGTTTTGGTAAGACACTTCGCCTATGTTTGGAGGATGGCGACTTTGACGGTTGTGATAGGATTCACAAAATGTCAGGTCGCTATGTTCTAAACAGTCAGTTCTATCCAACAATACCACTGTACGAACAGCACACAGATAGAATCATCATTGGCGAAAAATACAAGAGTCAGTTTCCGCCAGGAGTAACTGGAATTGATTTGCAGTACATGGCTAGACTTTGGAGTTGGCCCGCTGATATCACAGAGCGTATCATCAAGGTATACGAGGACAGTTTGTGGTACATGGCAGATAGAGTAAAGCAAGGTGGATACGCAGACATAGAACATGTGTTGTACAAGTTCTTGCCAGCAGACCTGGTTACAGAAATACCCGTACTTGGTGTTGAAGGAAGTATTGCACCAAACGGACAACCTATACAAAACTAAAATGCAAAACTGTACACCACTCACAGAGTGTCTTGCATGTGGTAGTGACAACTTAGAGTTAACACTGGACTTAGGTCTGCAACCACTAGCAAACAACTTCTTAAAGCAACCAGGACAAAACGAACTGTACCCACTAGCAGTTAATAGATGTACTGAATGTTATCATCTACAATTAACAGATGTAGTTGATCCAGAAATTATATACAAAGACTACGCATACGTAAGCGGCACTAGCCAAACCTATGTAGAATACATGCGTTGGTTTTGTGATTGGACTCAGGAGTATGTGGGCAAAGCCCGTGGCAATGTATTGGACATTGGATGCAATGACGGTACACAATTAAGCATGTACAGCGCAACAGGCTACAGAACATTTGGTGTGGACCCAGCAGAAAACTTATATGCAACCAACAGCAGTGTAGTAGACGAAATGATTTGTGGTTTTTGGGATCAGCATGCAGTTGACCAAATCGGCAATAATAAATTTGATATTGTTGTAGCACAAAATGCATTTGCGCACAACCCTAACCCTGACGAATACTTAAAGTTGCTCAAGCCATTGATTAAAGACAAGGGTTATGTGTTTATACAGACAAGTCAGAGTGAAATGGTGCAAAATGGTGAGTTTGACACAATCTACCACGAACATGTTAACTTTTACAACATCAACTCGATGCAAAAGTTATGTGAACGTGCAGGTTTGTTTTTATGTGATGTTGTAAAAACACCATGTCATGGAACCAGTTATGTGTTTGTGATTAGTGCTACCCAATCCAGACCTCAGCACATACACAATCTTAAACAACTTGAAAAAGAACTGTACACACCCAACATATACTCAGTGTGGGCCACTCGTGCTAAACAAATTGCTCAACAATATGATAAAGCAATTACTGATCTACAAGACCAAGGCTACACTGCTATTGGATATGGTGCCGCGGCAAAAGGTAATACTTTTTTAAACTATGTTGAAACAACATTGGATGCAATTATTGACGACAATAAACTCAAACAGAACACATACAGCCCAGGCAAAGATATTGGCGTAGTTAGTATGGACAGTCTATTAGAAAACATCACAGACAATCACAAGGTTGTGTTTGTACCGCTTGCGTGGAACTTCTTTGACGAGATCAAAGCAAGAATACTAACAAAGAGAAACAACCCAAACGATAAGTTTATTAGATATTTCCCCGAGGTGAGAGTTGTATAAGTTTCCACTGATTGAGCTGGTAGACAGATACACAATAGCACAGGTCAAACACCAGCGAACCAACGGTGCAAATCAAGAAGAACTGGATTTTTATCAAGCACAATTCAAAGAATTTGACTTTGAGAAAATATCCGTTTGGTTAACAGCACTGGTGGATCTTCACAATTCCATTTGGGACTTGGAAGATGATTTTAAAAAATGCAAGTTGGATAATGTTGACCTAGCAGAAATAGGACGCAGAGCATTGGAAATTAGAGACTTTAATAATCTAAGAATACAAATGAAAAATCATATGGCCAAGTTGCTGGATGACCCAGTAAGGGAAATAAAAAATGGCTAATTTTAATTTTGTGTACAATGCTCTGGACGTGGACATACATATACCAGTGGATGATTATGTTCTAATAGAGTTCACACCACATGATATCAACGATCCGGCTGATTTTATTTCAAGACTATCTAACAGTATCAGTAATACACCTACTGCAACAGCTGACACATTGGTAATACTGAATGCTATGGCCTGGAACTTAGACGAAAATATTGGATGGATAGCGCCATTGAACTCATTTGCTGATTGTACATCTAACAAGATTATGGTGATCAATGGAAGATTAAACAATGTATCATATAATCTTCGTCTTCCGGAATTAAAGTTTGGTCTATACAGGATCAATCAGTTTTCGCAGTTTGCAAATCTTATCTACGACAAGCAGGTTGAAGTGTCTGGTAGAGACACAACACAGGATATACACTATCCCAAAGACAAGAAACTTTACTGGGCCAACACCAAAGATATCTGCTGGCGAAGGTACATGTTAGCAGGACTGCACAACAACAATGTTATCAAAGATAGTCTTGTAAACTACAAGTGCATAGTGTCTGACATACCGGGAGACATAAGAACATCCAACCAATCTGTCAAACAACATGTAATTAGTGAATGTGATTCTGTGCAGGATATTGTGCCGTTGCCAGCACTAGACGATACTATTGAAGTTGAGCACACTGACTGTAAGTTTCATTTGAGAACGTTTGTTGGGTTAACTGTTGAAACATTCTATGAGTGCGAAGGTGTATTTTTTAGCGAGAAAGTTTTTAATAGCATTGCATACAAACAGATATTCTTTTATGTAGGAGCTCAAGGTGCTCTTAACTGGTTACGAACGCATCGAGGATACAATACATTTGATCATATAATTGATACCAGTTACGATAGCATCCAAGACAACTGGGAAAGATTGATCGCGGCTCGTAAAAGCCTACTAGACTTTATCAATCAGCCTATAGAAAAGATTGCTGAAATATACAACGATTGCAAACCACTAATAGAACAAAATTTTGAAATTTTCAGAGATGAAGGTTTCTCTAACGACCTCTACTACACAATAGAATATCATTTAAACAATGAAAAAGCCACCTGAGTACCCCGAAACACGCATACTGGTAAGACGCAGAGCCGCACTAGGTGATGCGATTATGGCCACTGGTGTTGTACGTGAATTACGCAAACGTTTTCCACGTTCAACTATCGACATGGCCACAGAGTTCTTGGATGTGTTCAACAACAATCCACATATCAATCATTTGTATCATACTAATGCAATGCCGGACCCTAGCACCTATGACATGTATGTCGATTTGGATGATGCTTATGAACGTGCAAAAGACATGCACTATGTGGACTGTTATTTCTATCGTGCATTTGGCACAGACATTATTGCCATAGAAGACATGTCCCCGGAGTTGTATTCTATACCAGATGACAGCAAAGCAGTAGAGCAGTTTGCGAAACACAATGAGCTGGAAAAGTATATCTGTATACACATCAGACAGTGGTACTGGGCAATGAAGAACATGGCATCGGATACCTGGTATGCGGTGTTTGAAAAGTTGTTTACTGAGCGTACAGACTTTAAGATTGTGTGCGTTGGCAGTGAGCAGGACGGCCTGGTAGATCACCCGTTGTTTGTGGATGCAAGAGGCAAACTGAATCTACAGCAAACCAAACTGCTGATGGATGGTGCTGATTGTTTTGTGGGCATAGACAGTGGACCATATCACATAGCGTCTGCAAGCAAAACCAGCATGGTAAGTTTGCATACACACTTGTTGCCGGAACGTGTAGCACCCAGGGATAAAGAAGTAACTGCAATCAAAAGTGAAATTGATTGTGTTGGATGCAATGAACTGCAACCAAAGCCAGTAAGACAAATCAACTGTGTACACGGACCAGAAGACTTCCGTTGTAGCCGTCTGTTTGATGCAGACAAAATAGCAAAAGCAGTATTGGATTATCTATGAGCAAAGTATATAAACATTCAGGAACATTTGGTGATTTGATCTACAGCCTATTTGCTGTGGAGCGCATGGGCGGAGGCACTATTGCTATCGCACTCAACAACATAGAAAAGTGTGTCAGTGAGTATGCATACAAACCCGAGGAAGTAGATGAAGCACACCGAGGTCGTTTCACACAAGCAGATTATGACCTACTTGAACCACTGTTAAAGGCACAACCATACATTGACGATGTTGTAGTTTGGGACGGTACACACGATGTAGACCTAGACCGTTTTAGAGGCGTATTGTTCAGAGGGTTTGAAGGTAACTATGTTCAAGCCATGTGTATTACACACAAACTTGACTTTTTGATGTCAGACTACGACAAGACTTGGTTAACAGCCGCGTCCAACAAAGTAGCACCTGTTGTGGTTAATCGTACCATGCGCTATAGGGATTTACAACGTGGTGATGCTATGTGGCAAAAGATGTATCACGATGGTAAGATGGGAGAAAACGCTATCTTCTTGGGTACCCA
>ERZ651776.3217-NODE-3217-length-16546-cov-4.106200_pt1 | contig 16546 bp, 13 predicted proteins | sample MGYA00514761_ERZ651776 | MGnify/ENA metagenome assembly ERZ651776 | reverse complement strand
CCGGCGTTTTTGGGGTGAGTATTGTTGGCGTTGACCGTTGACTTGTTGGTGTTGGTGTTGCTGTTGTTGTTGCTGTTGTTGTTGTTGTTGTTGTTGCTGTTGATGTTGATGTTGATGTTGATGTTGCTGTTGTTGTTGCTGTTGCTGTTGTTGTTGATGTTGCTGTTGCTGTTGCTGTTGCTGTTGTCGTCGTCGTCGTCGTCATCATCGTCGTCGTCGTCCCCCACGTTCACGGGGAGAAATGTAGAATCCGCCCCTGGACCGCCGGCACCTCTGTGACCGTTGGCGTGCCCGTTGGCATCGTTGCCGCTGCCGCCGGGACTCAAGGAGAGCTTGCCCCTGAAGCTTCCGACGAGATTTGAGTCGTCGTTCTGGGGATCGGCGTAGGGGCCGTAGGTATCGTTGTACCCGTCGTCGTAGTCGATGATGGGAGAGGAAGGCATGGGGGAGGAGGCGGAGTTGGACGCCGTGGGGACGTTCGGCGGGGAGAGTTTCTTGGCGTGCTGCTTGAGGTCGGGTTTGGCCTTGAGGGCGTGGGAGTTGTGGGAGTGGGACCAGAAGTCGCTATCGCCGAGGGGACTGCCGGAGTCGGGACGGTGGGAGGAAGGGGAGGGGGCCGCCACGCCCTCAGAGTGCTGCCGTATCTTTGTACGGAGAGTGCGGTTTATGTCGTACAGGTTACCGCTTGTATTTGGACGAAGGTGACTACTAGAGCTGGCGGGGACGGGAACGGAGTCTTCCTCCTCAGGGTCGACGTCCTTTGGGTTGGCGCCGCCGGCTCCGACCGACCCGTCGTCGCCATCCCTGCTCATTATGGCGGCCCTTTCTCTCTGCTCCGCCCTCTCCCTCTTTCGCGCCTCTCGGCGGCGCTCCTTCTCGCGGTCCCTCTCGGCCGAGGGAGACGAGAAATCCATCTCCTGGGACTTCTTCTTCTTTTTCTTTCGCTTTTTCTGAGGTTTGTTTGATTTTGAGAGAGGAGGATGTTAATGTTATGTTGTGAGGCATGTTGTGAGGCACGCTTTGAGGCACGCTTTGAGGCATGTTGTGGGGCATGTTGTGAGGCACGCTTTGAGGCACGCTTTGAGGCACACTTTGAGGCACGCTTTGAGGCGTGTTGTGAAGCGCTCTCCATTAAAGGCTGTTGCAACAATGGAAAACGCTGCAAGCGCAATTCCCGGCCCATATGGAGGAAGAAGGAGAAACGAACCTCAAAGACTCACCTCTGATGTGACAGGCGGCGGTACAGGGCTGCTTGCCTCCATTGCCTTGGCCCTTGTGACAAAATTACTACCCCCTCCTCGCCCTCCTCGGTACCCCCCTAAACTCACTGAGTAGTCCTCTTCCCCCCCGGTGCTCTTCCACTGAGGCTTTTTAGAACGTACGCCAGTGTTGGCGGTGGTGAGAGAGGAGCGCATGTTCCCCGTGAGGTTCGGGGCAGTGCCAGATCGGAGCTCAGAAAACCATGACTCCATTGTGAGGTAAGTAGGGGTGTGTGGGGAAGGCGCTGGGTCAAGAGGGGGGCTTATTGGAGGAGAAAACTCAAGGGATGTATGTTGGTGAAAATTTTGGAACAGAGAGGGAGGTAGGGTTTTGTGTAGTTGTTGGTCACGGAACTCTCAGCAAATGGGGAAAAAAATCAGTGGGCGTTAGCATTGTATGTGTATAGAATGGAAGGCAGGCAACCTTCTTTTTCTTCAGCCAATTATATTCAGTTCTCTTCATTGCTTTAGGAAGATCGGGGCCGAACGAAGTCAAAAAGGAGAAGGAGAAAATCTTCACAATTTTTTTTTGAAAAGGCTTTTATTAGAGTGAAATATTCTCGCTAATTTCATGTTTTCTCACGCGCCCCACACTTTTGATCCACCAGGAAGCCCTGGAAACGCTTCTCCGCCTTTTTCATCTAATGCCCCACTCTCTCCCTCCTCTTCTACACTCCAAATTCCCTCAACCTTCTCTTCTCCGTATCACCACCATCACCTCAACAACAACAATAGCCTAAGTCCCAACCCCTATGCTCACTCACCCAATGGCAACAAGAGTCCCTCTATATTGATCCCTCCACAACATAAGCAGTCAACCTCTTCTATGATCTCCCCAAGTAGTTTCCCTGATTTTGGCTCTGCCCACTTGAACTCAATGTACGAGAATAAGCACAACAATAACAGCAGCCACGGTAATGGCAATGGCGATATTTTGCTGTCTCCCGAAACGGAGACGGCAATGGCGTCAGCAAAACCTACCCCTACAACGTCCACTATAAAGCTCAAGTGCTACCACACCAATACCATCCGAGCGTTATCAATCTCAGTAGGTGCTTCTTTCCGTTCACTTCGGCAGCGTCTTCGGAATGACTACGGCTTCGATGTCACGTTAAAGTACGAGGACACAGAGGGCGACTATATAACTCTTGAATGCCAGAACGACTTAAATGAGCTTCTTGGGAGCGTGATAGATGCAGGGGGTAAGCTTGTTGTCAAGGTCATGGTTGACGAGAGAAAACCGGACGACAGCGAGCTTATTTTGATGAGTCCAACTCCCCAGCGGTCTCGAGCGGGACTGCAACCACTCGGAATGGAAGAAGAAGAGATGACGACCGCTACAGTTTACACGCTGCCAACACATGCCCCCGAGGCTGAAAACGAAAACCCGCCAACCGATTTTTACGAGGAATATAAAAATAGTCAGGGGAATTTCGGCACCAGCGAAATAAATAATGAACCGATGGAATTCATTCCCAGTATTCCATCGACACCGCCCCAAAATATCAACACAAACACGACCAGCAGCATTGCTCACATTAGCAACACCATGAACACCACCAACAACACCACCACCACAACCACAACCACAACCAGCAGCCATTATGCTAGTTATCCACAATGCCCCCCACATAAAATTCGATGGCAACGTGCCGAGCTCATTGGTAGTGGGGCGTTCGGTCGTGTATACTTGGGCCTAGATTTGGATACGGGGCAGCTGATGGCCGTGAAACACTTGGACATGACTGAGGTGACTATAAAGGAGCTCCGGGCACTCGAGAACGAGGTGGAAACAATGAAGGGCCTGAGACACGAGAATATTGTCGAGTATCTCGGTTACGAGGAAAGCACAGAGGGGGGGATCCCGGAAGGAGAAGACGGCACAAAAGGCGGCGAAACGAATGACAGCGCGACGACGACCACGACGTCGACTGGCAGTGGAATGCTACCCTCGCATCCTTATCACAAAAACAACAGTAACAAGAACAATAGCCGTAGCGGGACCTTCTCAATATTTCTCGAGTACATCTCAGGAGGTAGTGTGCGAACCTTACTGGACAAATTTGGCCCCCTTAATGTCGACTTAGTCCGGAATTATACTCGCCAGTTATTGTGCGGAGTCGAGTATTTGCACCACAATGGAATCGCACACAGGGACATTAAGTGCGCCAACGTTCTCATTGGAAATGACGGGGTCATCAAGGTTGCAGATTTCGGAGCCGCGAAAAGAATCGCTCGGGGAACCCAGGCGTCACAGGATTGGGATGTCGATGGACAGGAGATTGACATGCTTGCCGAGATGGCAAACAAGTCAACAGGGGGGATGAGATCTACGAAGGGAGTCAAGGGGACGCCGTTGTGGATGGCACCTGAAGTCATCAAAGAAACACTGGCGAGCCATGGCTGGAAAAAGGCGGACATCTGGAGCGTCGGCTGCACTATTATTGAGATGCTTACAGGTAAACCTCCCTGGTCACAGTACAGCAACGCAGTGACAGCAATGTACCACATCGCCTGCATGAACGATCCTCCCACCTTCCCCGACAACGTCAATAGTGAAGGGCGTGCCTTCTTAGAGAAGTGTTTTCAGCGCGATCCTAACATGCGAGGGGACGTGTCTTCTCTCCTTCTCCACCCCTTTTTGATCAATAATCGCGCCGTGAGCCGTAACAAAATGATGCCGCACAGCACCACGTCGCGATACAATAGCTTCTTCAACAAAGCGGGAGGAGAGAACGTCATCAACGTCAGGCCTACAACCTCTGCTGGGGAGCGCTTATGGACGGCGGGAGCAGGAGCGCAGAGGTGGGAGAGGGAGAAGCAGAGGGAGAAAGATAGAGAGCTCCTCAAGGCTAGCCGCAAAGTAGATGTGTTGGAGGAAGCAGGGGGGGAGGAGAAAAGAAAAGAGAAAGAAAGGGAGAAGGAAAGAGACAAGTACAACGACAGGTGCAAAGATAAAGACAAAGACAAAGACAAAGACAAAGACAAAGACAAAGACAAAGACAAAGACAGAGAAACTGGGACCAAAAAATCGAGCGCCAAGAAGAAGGTGAGCGCACGATTCTTTTTTTTTCGTATGGTATTTCGTCTCTGACACGACACGCTAATTCAATTCAATTCAACTCGTCACAGAAAAAGAAATCACTTACCAGCACGACAACGACGATAATTCACGATGAGCATACTCCGGCCACACGCTCCCATGTTGTTGAGTCTTCACCCGTTCCAAACGCTCCTTACGAATTTTCTTCCCCTCCAAGCTCAAAGAAAGACAACGCGCCCGCAGTCGAGGTGATTGGCGTCGATCTAACATCGCGTGACCTGCGGCCGTTAAAGTCGCCTGTGAGGCTTATCGGGTCTCCACAGCTACTCAATGCGAGTGTGCCAAAATTTGGCGACCCGGAGCATCACATGCTCAGCATCGAGACCTTGGAAAGCAAGGGCAGCACAACCACCAAGACGTCGACAAAGACTGGTTTCGGTAGAGATGGAAAGAAGAGGAGGCAAAAGCAACAATTACAGCAACAACAACTACAGCAACAAACCCAACCCGAACGGCCTTCCCCCCACCCTCCCCACATCCATCACCAACCCAATTTAAACAACAGCTTGAGCGATGAATCGCAAGAATCACTGCAATTTGGCCAAATTGCCCCTGCGTCCAATCTCGAAGGTTCGATTGGTTCCCTGAATTCCCTCGGGTCCGTCTCCAATGACAGCTTCACGCATCTCTCACTCGATTTTGACTCGAATGTTGCCCCTGTCATATCGGCCCCGCTTAGCATGGCACCTATCAGTGGCTTCAGGCACAAGCAACAAGCAGCTGTGCCCATTCCCTCCCGCCAAAATTCCAAAGAGGCGACAAATAATAATTCCTCGACCAACACTTCGACCTCTCCTCGCCTGGACGGCAGTCTGGACAACAGCCTGGACAACAGCAGCTCGGCAAGTGACAACTACAACGGTAGCAGCGCGCAGCTTCAACATTTGATGAAACCGCTCACTATGAACCGCACCTATTCAGGAGATCTTCAGAGCATCAACAAGAATGGGGACAATAATAATAACATGCAACTGCCCCATACCTCACAGACAATGAGAAACCATCGAGTCAGCACATCTTCCACTAATCGGCTCCCGAAACAAAGACAGAGCAAGCCGCACACGCACCATGCGAGCTCAAGACCGCGTGTCAATTCAACCCCTGATTTGGAGGCATTTGGGGGAGTCAGAGACCTCGACGACGGCGATGAGCTGAGCAGCAGTCCAGTACTGTCTCCGCTGCTGAAAACGCCCCATGTTTCTCAGCAAAAAACCACGAGTATTCCGCCATTGACACCTGGTCTAAACACAGGTGCCAGCGTTGGCGAGATGAGAAATCCACCAGAACCTGAGAACAAGGGAGTGGTCTTGACTGGCCACCGAGGGCCGGTGAATCACATCGCGAAGCTTTCGGTTAACAGCGATATAGTGGACACGCACAACGGAAGCAATTTAATTGTTACGGGTGCTGTTAACGAGCTTAGGGTCTGGAATGTCAAGAAGGGTGTTTGCGTCTGTAGTTGTATTGACGATAGCGGTGGTGCGAGTAGGGGAGAGACTGTGACCTCATTGACTACTTGTAATAATGCTGAAAGCGGGAACAACATTATCAGTGGAACGGAGAGCGGGTTCATCAAGATATATGATTTAGGGCGAACCGAGAGCGGAGACGCGCGCTTGTCGAGCCGATTCTTGGCACACAACGGGAAAGTCACATGCATGGTTACCGAGTCACACGAGAATGGTAACGTTATCGGTAGCTACCCTCGTATTGTCAGCGGGGGGAGTGACCGCGTGGTAGCACTATGGGATCCCAGGTTACGACAGCCGCAGGTGTTCAAATTTAAGGGGCACACGGACACGGTAAACTGCTTATTGTTGGACAGCAGTCGTGCTTGTGTCATCAGTGGTGGCCGCGACCAGACTATTAGGATATGGGATGTACGAACCGGGAGGCAACGGACGTCTCAAAATGAGCACTTTGGTAGCATTAATTGTCTTACAATGTGCAAACAGAAGAGTGTCGAGGGAGGGGGGAGTTACCTCAGCAGCGGGCGGGATGGAGTTGTTTGCGTGTGGAAGAGAGGCAGTGGCGAACTGAGTCGTAGCCTCCGCCAGGGTCCAAATGCGAAGGGAATTATGTGTCTGGCGACCAAAAACGGCGAGGGTAGTGATGGCGGTAGTCGTAGGTAAGTGGGCACAGACGGATGAAACGCGAATAAAATAGACTCTTACCTTCAAATCTAAAAACTAACTCTCCTCTCCCCTCTTCTTCTTCTTAATAATTATAATTATTCCGTGTGCAGCATTGCTGGTGGAGCGGATGGAATGGTTAGGGTGTGGGATCATAATCGGGGAAAGTCCTTGAGAGTAATGAAAGGACACATTGGTGCGGTAAACTGCGCCGTTTGGCAGCATGGAGATGACAGGAGGGGGAAGGTAGTCAGCGGGGGGAATGACGGCAGTCTCAGGTTCTGGGATGCAAGGAAGGGGACTTGCAGTGCAGCACTGCAGGCGCACAGTGCGGGGGTGACCGGCTTATGTTTTTTGAGCTTACATGGAGGTCGTGGAATTATTGCAAGTAGTTCAAAGGACGGGACAGTGAGAGTGATTGAAGTCTGAAGTTGTACAAACTGTAGCGGTTTTGTTAAGTTTTCGAAAGGAGGACAATTTAAGGGAAAAAATTGTCAATCAATTATTTCAACTTCGTCTCCCCCGCCCTGTGCCTGGGCAGGCGCGGACGGTGCCTTAGGCACTGCTACTACTTTTTCTTTCTTGGCTTCCACTCTCGTACATTTGACTGCACCCTTCCTCCCGTCAAAGCACAGAACATTATTCGCGGGCTCACCGCGCCCACTCACCGCCTTGATTACCTCGTTCCCGACAACCCCCCCGAAAACGGCATTCACGACAGCCAGCTCATCATAAGCAATATTGCTGAGCGTATCCGAGTCTATGTAATCAAGAGGGAGGCTATTAGAGGATAAGACCTCCTCAACGGTGGTCTTGAAATCAGAAGTTTCAGAGCTATCATGTGGCCACGATCCAGATTTCTCAGAGTGCTCGATGTAAGAACGCCAAGCGACGTAGCTCTTGTCGACGTCCCCAAAACGGTTCTTCAAAGAAGCCATATTGACCCCTATAGCCTCCTCAAAAGTGATGAATTCGTCCACCACAGTATCACCAAGCTCCCCCTTCCCAACTTCCCTCCGGTATTTGTGCTTCTCCCCAAGGTCGATGAAGGCACAACACTCAAACCCAAAAGACGACACGAGGAATAGCTGCGACCCATTCGCACGAGTAACACCGTTCAATCGCTTCACCTCTGCTTGCGTCATGTGCGTCGGGTCCGCCACGACGATGTTATACCTCGCAAAGTCCCCATCAGGCACGGAACTGAAGGAACGGGGGTCGGCCGAGATCGTGGCGAGGGGGTTCAGCTCCTGTAGATTTTCTAGCATTGCCTCGGCGGCGTTCATACCGACCATCTTTGCGTCCACAAAGAGCATTGGCTGAATGTCACGGCGGGCGAGCTTTCGGTCACTCATTAAAGTGCAGGAAAGGCCCGCAAGAACCAGGTTTTTAGCTATTTCTGAAAGGATAGGCGTGGGATGGAGGTAGAGTATTGTCGTATTCATCATTTTAGCCTGTGCCGTCGCGCCCCACAGACGAATTTGACGGTCATAAATCTGGTCTGTGGTTGGCGCCTTCTTGGCAGCGAGAGAGGACATGGTCAATAGAGAAAAGCCCCGAAAACTGTGGGGAGTGCGGCGTATCCAATGGATAAGATAGGACGGGGGAATATCTGATTCAATGCGCGAATTTGATGAGCTGAGGCAGTGTAGGAGCAAGAGCGGGGTGACAGATAGAAAAAAGAAACCCTGTGTCGCCAATCCAGCCTGGATCCTGTGTGCTGCTTGAGGTCAACTTACGCAGCGCAATACCAACCAACCTTGCGAGATTTCCTCTCTTCCTTCGCTTTGGCTTCTATCCCCCTCCCCTTCGAGATTGTCACCAACCCACATTACATCAACCTCTTTCTCTATCCAAATGTCGAACCTCCCCCTCCTAAAATCCTGGTCAACCATCCCCCCAACCCCGAACCTAACACTCACGAAAGAGCGCGAAGACCCGGGATTCTCCGTCCCCATCATCACTAGTCTCTTGGATGGGTCCCCTTCAAAGACCGCACGTCGTAGATACATCGAAACCATCGTGTGTAATGACCCGGTGTTCAGGAGGAGAACGCACATGAAGTTGGATCGAGTGGAGAAATATAAGCTGGCTATTTTGAAGCATCATAGGATGGTACGTTTTTGCCATTCTCGTTGCCATTCTTGCTTGCCAATTTCTCGCTGTGCGCTGTGCTATTCTTGCTTGCCAATTTCTCGCTGTGCTGTGCTGCGCTGTGATGTGGAACAATTGATAAATTGGAACTTGGAGATGGTGTAGGTCGACGTCCCGTTTGCGCTGTCGTCGGAGGAGGGCATGTCGTCGTCGGAGGGGGGGTGTGAAGGGTGTTTTTTATCATCACTCACATCATCATTTCCATTTAAACATTTTAATAATATTTTCTGACACATGCATGACATTGGCGCGACGATGATGGTCATTTTGATGGTCATATTGTTGATGTAATTTTCGTCTACCTTACCTTTGCTATCCGTTCGTAAACCCTCCCTCCTATACTATAATACGTTCTGTAGGCCGAAATTCTCTCCAAGCTCAACATCCGCTTCGAGGACCCCGCCCACCTTGAGGAGTTCTCCTGGGTCCTTAACGCGATAGCGGATGACCTCCCGACGATGCTCCACTGGGTTATGTTCGTCCCTAACATCTTGTCCTTGTTCGACGAGGAACAGAAAGCGAGACTCCTCCCTGCGTGCAGGGAGCTGAGGATGCTCGGGTGCTACGCACAGACGGAGCTGGGACACGGTAGCAACATCCGAGGTCTAACAACGACGGCGACGTATAACCGTTCTGACGACACTTTCACAATAAACACCCCGGATCTCCTCGGTATAAAGTTTTGGCCTGGATCCATAGGAGTCACCGCCAACCACGCAATCGTCATCGCCAATCTCGTTATCGATGGGAAGAGCTATGGGAACCATAATTTTCTCGTGCAGATGAGGGAGTATGATACTCATAAGTTATTGCCGGGGGTCACCACGGGGGACTTAGGGCCTAAGTTGGGGTTTAATAACATGGATAATGGGTTCGCGATATTTCGGAACGTGAAGATACCTAGGAGGGATATGGCCATGAGGTTCAGCAGGGTGGAGAGGGGGGGGAGATACATCGTTGGGGGTAAGGGAGATGACAATGACAGTGCTGAGAAGAATGCCGCTACGGAGAAGATTAGTCATATCACCATGATGCAGGTCCGGAGTCATATCATCCACGAAGCCTCGAAGAATTTAGGTATCGCTGCGACCATTGCCGTCCGATATTCTGCGGTGAGACTACAGGGTTATAGAAAGGGATTGAGTGGCGCGGAGAATCAGATACTTGATTACAAGACGCAGCAGCACAGGTTGATGCCGTTGCTGGCGTGTGCGTATTGTTTCCAGTTCACGGGGAGGGCATCGTTGGAAAGACTTAAGGAGATAGAGAAGAGGATTCAGACCGGCGGTGCCGTCGGCGTATCCAAGACGGAAATGCAGGATCTACACTGTAGTAGTAGTGCCCTCAAGGCCTTCGCGTCGACGATAACAGCTGACGGTATCGAGGACTGCAGGAAATGTTGTGGTGGTAACGGGTATTTAGTCGCGTCAGGACTGCCTGAGTTGCTGACGACGTATTTACAGAATCCGACCGTGGAGGGGGATAACGCCATGCTGCCGCAGCAGGTTGTTAAGGTCCTGTTGAGGGTGGAGAAGGATGTTAGGAAGGCGAATGGTCAGAGGGACATGACTTTTTTAGGTGAGTTAGTTTGGGAGCGTGTTATCGGCGTGTTTATCGTTGAATTCATTCGATTCGATTCGATTCGATTTGATTCGATTCGATTTGATTCGATTCGATTCGTAATACTAACCTGCCCTGCACCTCATCTCCAGGCCGACTTTACGCCAAGTGCGACTCATCCTATCTTGTAGCCGAACTCCCCTACGTGAGCAACGAGTGCAAAGCCCAGAACATCCTAGCGATGCGTTCCAACGCGGCCCTCCTCGACGCCTTCGCACACCGCTCCGCGCGACTCCTCGCTCACGTCGCCAAAATGCTTCGGCGGAAGGAGTGGAATGAGTGTTTAGTCGAGTTTAAGCGCGTCAGCAACGCTCATGCTAGTTACCTTTTGGTGAGGGATTTTCAAGCAACTGTCGCAAGTATGCAGGATGGCAGCAACGAGAGGAGAGTAATGAACGAGCTGCAAAAATGCATGGCACTCTGGATGATCGAAAGGGACATGGGTGATTTCTGCGAGGATAGGTATCTGAATGCCGAGCAAATTTCTTGGGTTAGAGAAAATGTCTCCATCATGCTTAAGAAATTGAGACCGATAGCTGTGCCGTTGGTTGATGCGATGGATTATAATGATTTCAGGTTGAAGTCGGCGATCGGAAGGAAGGATGGGAACGTGTATGAGGCTCTCTTTGCCACATGTCTGGAGAGTCCGTTGAACTTAGAGTCAACGAGCGGGGAGGGATTTAATATTACCGGAGTCTCGAGATTGTAGCAGTATTGCTGTACGCATTAAAAGGGGGATCGGAAACCTTACTTTATAACTACGTGCTACTTAATTTCAAGACTGCTACAAGCTGTGTGCTGTGTTGTGTATCTCTTGTTTGTCTTCTTTATTGTGTCTTCTAGCAGCTTCATTCAAACCATTCCTGCCAGAACTCCGCATAAAACAATTTGGGCAACAAAGCGACCAAGATGTGCATTGTTTTCCATTTTCACCCCCTTTGGCAACTCAGCACCGTGTGTGAACATGTAAAAATTCGCAGGATACACTGCAAAGCAAAGCGCCAGCAGCGAAGCGGCTGACAGCGAGAAAAGTGCTTGGTTTCCCAAATATGCTCCCACGATGAGTCCAATTCCCCCAAGAATCTCCGCGATTCCCGTCCAAACTACGTGAAACTTGGCCGTGCCTGGGAGATTCCAAAAGCCCCAGGTTCCCGGAGGCGGGTAGATATTGAGGAAATCATCCACGAGGAAATGCGACACACCAGCTGCAACGAAAATCGGTCCCAGCAATTCAGGGTGCCACAGATAAACCCCGATGAAGGGGATATCGGGAATGTGGACAAATATTGGCCGCAGAAGATTTGTTGTTGCGAAGAGGGTACCAAAGGCAGCCCCGAACACAGCTTGCTGCTGCCAGATGGGGAGCGTATTGATCCCACTAGGCGATGCTACAATTTGCCGGTTGCCTTTGCCTTCGTCACCATAGCCGTCGTCCGGTTTCATTGAAGGAAGTCTTTTCAGCGGCCGTCTGTTTATTCGAGAGAATTCGCTTGCACGAGGGTAACCTGCGAGAGGGGAACCTGCGCGAGGGGAACCTGCGCGAGGGAAACCGGGCGGCGGTCTGTTTATTCGAGTTAATTCGCTTGCACCTTTGCTCGGTGCAATGAAAGCATGCGATGATGAAATCCAGGCTAACGCAACAATTATGACATAATTCATCCCCGCAGGTTGGGTGAATTTGGTGGTTTTTTAAGTTTTGGCTCTGCTGAAGGCTGCGGTCTGCGGTCTGCGACCACCAAAAACCTTACCTCTGCATCTCACTATTTCATCACGTACGCATTTAAAAACTACTTTCCCGGGTCACTATAACTACTAACTTCGAGAAACAAACAAAATAATATAAATACGCACTCCTAATAATTGCCTGACCCCAAATCCTTGCTGACGTTGCTTGCCAGAAAAGGGCTCCCTCTACTGTCACTATGGCACCCAAAACAACCCAGGCCTCCTCCCAGTCTGACGCTTACAACCTCCACTCCGATAACTTCCTCATTACTGCTCTGAACCCCGAGGGCAAAAAGTTTGCTTCCGTGAATCGTCTGGCTGCTACTGGCGAATCCTTTGCTGTGGAGATGCTCCTAGACTACAACAGCGATTTATTGAGGGTGGATTCCGGCGACCGAATTGGGGTTTGCATCAGTGAGACGCTAGATTTGGCAGGGGGGAAAGATGACGGAACGTGGGATCAAAGTGGAAAAAATGGTGAGTGGAATAATGCAGGGAGGTGTGTGTTGTTGTTGTGTGTGTGGGTGTGTGTGTGTGTGTTGTTGTTGTTGTGTGTGTGTGTGTGTGTGTGCGAGGCAGAAGGAGGGTATGCGCGCTATAACCTACGTCCACTAACGCATCTTACTACCCAAGACCTAAGCGTGAACTATGACTATGTGATGTACGGTGAGTGGAATGAAAAAAAGGGAAAAAAAATCTTTCTTGGGAATTTAATCCGATGACAATAATATTTTGCTGGCACCAATCTGAATCAGGAATAGACCCCTGAGTGAAATGTTGATTCAGCATACTTTGGAATTACCGTATGAGGATTAAGAGTCTATCATACCTTTCATTTCAGCATTTTCCCCGCATTGTCTCACACACTCCTTGTATAACACATCACACACGCATGGAACACGTGCAAATAATGCGCAGGCACCATCTACGAAGTTACGCATACTTCAGTCACGACGGTGAAGATCCTTGCTTCGTTCGGGGGGCTCCTGATGTCTCTTGAGGGTGAGAAAGCCACACTTCAAGGGATTGGGTCTGTCAAATTTGAGCTTGACAAGAAGATTTATTTGTTAATTAAGAAGGATTAAGGCCGGCGCGCTAGCCAAGTATACAAAAACATTAGGCGACCGTACGATTTGGCTTATTTACAACAATTTACGATTTTTTTTTACTTTTTGTGAGCTCCTGATCTCAAAGGCTTCTTTTCAGATTCTTCCGATCCTTCCTTCCAACTTCTCGTCGGAATAATCCTTCTGAGGTATATATTTAAATAGCCAATTTTCCCTCACTAGAAATCTTGTTCCCATCCATCGCTCCCCGTCTTCCCCCCGTGACTTCAAGATGGACACAGAATACTATCACATCCACCGCTCCCTGATCGACACAGGACATTTCACGGAGGAGCAAGAGAACTTGCTATTGAAAATCACTCAAGTTGAGAGTGGCTTTTCTTTCCTCTCTTCCTTGTTCATAATTATATCTTTCCTGCGCTTCAAGAAACTGAGAAAATTTTCCTTCACCTTGGTGGTCATGCTCAGCTTCAGTGACATGGGTTGCTGTGTGAGCTACTTCATGGGTAACCCAACGTCGTCTACAACACTTTGCACTTTTCAGGGATTTCTGCAGACATTTTTTGAGCTCAGCTCCTTGCTGTGGGTCACATTAATTGCCTGGACATTGTGGAGGAAGGTCGTTTTACAGCGAGATTCACGCCAAGATTTGGTTAAATACAGTGTATTTTCCTTTGGAATATCGTTAATCGCGGCCATACTCCCGCTTACTACCTCTTCTTATGGCTCGGCAGGTGGATGGTGCTGGATCACTTCGACAGGCAACAATGTCTTTAACAAGGGGAACTTGTGGCGATTCTGTCTCTTCTACTTCCCACTGTGGTTCGTCATTTTCTTCAATTTCGTCTCTTATGTTTGGGTAATAAGGAGTGTTCGGCGTCTAATGACAACTCAGCCTGTGGAGAGCCACCACAAATACGACAAAATGATGCGACGGCTAAAGTGTTACCCAGTCATATTGTGAGTGTGAATTGCGTTTGTGGAATTATGTCTGCTGTCTGGTTTGGATGTCGTCGTTGCTGTTGTTGTTGTTGTCGTCGTTGTCCCCCTCTCTAACCAACAAACAACAAAAAATCGACCTGCGGCCACCCCTTTCTTCCAGATGCTGCTGCTGGGCTGGTGCGACAATCAACCGTTTTCAGAACGCCTTTGATCCAGACAATCCGATTTATTTCTTATACGTACTGCAAGTTTCGACTCGGTCTCTACAGGGTGTTCTCAATGCGATTGCATATGGATTCACCTCACCTGTCATACGGGAGTGGAGAGAGGGAGGCTGTTGCTGCGAGAGGGGTGAGGAAGGGGAACTTGATTACGGCGTAGTAGGTGGACAAATCAACAGACAAAATGCCGAGAATAATGCGTCAAGAAATAGCGACCCTCCAAAAAACAATTATGAAGATAATAGCAGTGGCAGCGATGACCTCAACAACTCCAACAACTCCCTTAAGAAACCCCTCATACCCCAAACAAAGCAACACAAACACAAACACTCTCCTCCGAAAGAAAATCAGAAAGCCCCCTTGCCGCCGGCGAGGAAAAACAGCTACAAGTAAGTCCTTGAAAGCAATCAACGCATCCAATCAAACACCACATTCTCACAGGATGCAAAAAATTGTGTCTCGCCTTGCGCCTACAGCAACAAATATCACTTAACGGTACCCCAGAGCAGCAACGGCCAAACTCCTTTCCTCCCGGACGGCCCGGAAGACTCGGCAGTGCGGCTGTCTGAGGACCAATTTATCGTCGAGCAGATTATTGCAGTAGAAGTATAATTTATCCTGCGGAATAATTTGCAGCTTGAACAATATTCTGCTCCTTTAATTTCGCGCTATTTAAGGAACACAATTATAACCTCGCCCACATCCTCACCCTCACTCTCACTCTCACCCCACAGCATTTAGAAGAGGCACGGCGCGACGTCAAGCCGTCAAACTCGGCCAAACTGTAGCTTTCTTTAGTTATACTTTGCTTTTTTTAAGATAAATGATGGTTTGATGATCCGGGTATTTAGTCCCTTTGTTGGTTCTTGTATTGTTCAAAAAAAACGGAGGTGACGAATACTTGGTTATTGTTGTTGAATTTGGAGGGGGAGGGGTCAATCCAGGCCACAATTTTTCCTTGAACAAGTAAAACAAGTAAACACAAAGCGCAGATTCAAAATCCTTTGTGCAAGATCTGATCAAACCAACAAGACTTTCGTTTCCCGGTAAAGTGTTTTAGGTAAACTTTACCGTTCACACCAAGTATTCCTGTTTAGCCTATTTCATTTTCAGTCAATGCAATGCCCCCTTCTGGAGCAAGGTGAGGTCTACATACACACACAAAGTCGGTTTTTCCGCACCTATGCGATGCAGTCCACATAATACGAAACCCGTCTTCCGAAAAAAGCCGGGCACACAGGCACACTCATAATGTTGAAGTTGTTGGCTGCGTGTTGTAAGGTGCCGGATGGAAACTGCGAAGGGTGTTAGATTTCAGTTCTAGCTATAAATATCTGCCTTTCGCTCTTCCAAATATACTGCAGCTCTTACTAACCCCCCACATCCATCCACATCCACAAACCACCCCCCTCCCCCCCCAAAAAAACAGCCCCCCAGTACCCAAAAGAATTATAGGCCCCTCTAAATCAAAAACTACAAACCTTCAAAAGCCCCCCCCCCCCGCAAAGCAGTACATCGGCATAAACGCCGAAACCGTGAACGATATGCTCATAAAAAGGCCCTCCGTCGAGGACCTTGAGGCCATGGGACTCCTGAAGAAAGAGGACAAAGTCGGGAAAGAGTGAGGACAAAACAAAAGAAAAGTGTAACAAGTCAGGTAATCAAAACCTGCTCACTTGGCACTTATTAAATAACGATACCGACCTACCGATGAAATTGTACCATATTTATTTTTCCCGAAAAATAAACCAAGGGGACAATAATAATAAGCTCGTTGAGAAGAACAATAATAATACCATTACCCGTTCTATAGGTTGGTTTGGGTAATGTAGGAAGTTAAGAGTGGGAGTGATTTATGCAAGAACTTTAATGGAATCGATACTGCGTATTTGAGCATATGCACCAGGGGTCACCAAACACCTCGCAAGTTGTTGCTTTATTATTCTTGAAGCTTTAAACATCCATCACGTGTGTGTGGGAGTTTCGGAAGAAAGAGAAAATTGCCACTAAAAAAACACACACAAAAACACAAAAACACAAAAATAAGCGTCCTACGCCTCGTTGCGTAACCAAACATTTTCCTGTAAATAAATAAATTACCACGTCCCTCTCCCTCTCTCTCTTCTCACGGGCAGTCGTCCGGCAGTCCGTCCGGTACGTAGACGCTGAGTCCGTTGTGTTCCTCCGTGAGTGTGACCATGGACGCGAGGCGCGAGTTCTCGGTGATCTCGTCGTCCTCCCACTGCTGGCCGAGCATCATTAGCTCGACGTGGTCGCGGGGGGGGAGGAGGGGGGACCAGGAGGAGTCAAGCATTACGTGGTC
>ERZ651776.3215-NODE-3215-length-16552-cov-5.647951_pt1 | contig 16552 bp, 13 predicted proteins | sample MGYA00514761_ERZ651776 | MGnify/ENA metagenome assembly ERZ651776 | reverse complement strand
AAAACTAACATAAGCAACTAAAGAAAAGAACTGAAACATTTAACGCAAACCTAACTAGGTTATGGGCCCACACTACCTCTACTAACACGAACGAACGACAAATAATTTACACCAATACCGTCAGCTTGGAATCCACTTACTCCACGATGATCATACGATGATCATATTATTATTATCTAACAGGGGGGTGTGTGGTTATTGTTACATTATTACTGACATGATACGATGATCATATTATCTAACAGGGGGGTGATCATATGATGATCATATGGTGATTGTAGTGGGGTTGTAGTGGGGTAGTGAAGGTTTCGAATGAAGGAACTTTCGGTGTTTTAAATTTATTCGTTTTCTTCAGCTACAAACGCATCTACAGTACCGCTCCACTCAACTCCAAGGCCCCAGCAGTCGCTACGTTTCTCTTCCCCCCCCCATCACTCAAATACCTTCCAAAGACACTCGGCAAACCTTCGCCCAGCAACCACCCGAGAAAAACCAAAGCGACCTCGCTAGCGACTCGCGCCCCTATTGAAATGAAACTAAAACCTCCTAATAAATCCTCCCATCCGTCGGGGACTCTTGCCAAGTTATTTAAAAACTTACCGATTCCGTTCCCGCCGTCGCGACCTAAAGTGTTCCATAGGAAGGGAAGAGCGAGGAGAAAATGAAACAAACAGCACATGTTGAAAGTAACCGCAATCATAAATTTGAGTACGCGGTTGATGTCTGAAGCCCCGTTTCCCCCTCGTCTTCTATTGCATGCGGTGCATATGTAGGAAAGTAGCGCCCCTCCTGTCCCGATGACCCCGATACCGAAGTAGAGGCAGAGCACAGGATAAGCAAACATCATCATCAACGCCAAAACCCAGGCTATATCCATTTTTGCATTCTCAACAAAGAACTGATCCGAATGTCTCTCTTCTTCCAAGGGACAGAAACGCAGGAGATATTCAATCTGCAGTCCAAAAACAATCGTGTTGACTGCCAATGCCGCCCGTAAACATCCCGCTCCGTGTTCGTGTTCTTCTTTTTCGTGGAACGGGTCCATAAGAAATGCGTACTTTTCGTTACTTCCTCTTCTAATCACTTTCCTCAGAAGGTCTTGGAGAGCATCAGCAGCGAGGAGGAAATAGACGAGATAAGGCACCATGTCAAGAACCCACACGTAAGGACCCAGGTCGTCCATTCCGTTGCTCAATTGTCCATAGTCCCCTGGCGAGCAGTACCAGTGCCTCTCTGCAAATTCGCGCGACATCACGACTGGGCACTTCACGTCGTTCTGACAGTTCCCTTCATCGTCGTCGCCCATGTACTGAAAGGCAAATGATGGTTCCTTCGAATCACTGTGGCAAACATAAGGCACGAAGAGGACGTTCTTGCAAGACGACTGACGCGCCATCGTCCCTCTGTATTCATATGAAGCTGAGATTAGTATGCGACAGACTATGATGATGCGGTAGGTGAGTTTGAATATGATCCTTAAGCAGCAGATGATTCGAGAGCATCTCTTAGGTTCGTCGTCGTCCATGGTGAGTTAGGTAGTGTTCCTGTTGTGCTGCATTTAACGAATGAAATTTTAGGTCTTTTGGCTCTTTTTTTTTTTGTTTTTTTGGGTGTTGTGAAAGTGTGGCTCTTTTTTTGATCCTCGAAGTCGAAGTTCGAAGGCGACGAAAACGATATTTAAGACGTCTTGGAGGTCTTTTTTACTTTAATTAGATTTTATTCAATCAGAGTTGTTAGAAGAACAACTGGGGAGGTAGGTCAAGTTAAGTTAGCAACATGCCTATCACACAATAGCGTTATTATTGTGTGACAAGGGTTTCTCTCACTCAAAACTACTACAGCATTTATTAATCATTTTCTGTTTTCAATCCTCGGTATTCTTGAAGATAATGGTCGTCATGTATATCTCTGTAGGTGAGCTTAGTGAGCAAGATGGCTCTGGTGCGCATTCGCCAGAGGAGAAAGCACTGCATGATCAATTTTCGTTCCCCGTCTCTCTGTTCCCAGAGGAGTCTCTCTGACTTCTCGAAAGAGGCCCACCCGATCCAGTACCGAAATAGCCTCCTGACTATTTTTGCTCCCCTGGCTCTGCCCATTTCATTTGCTGCTGCTACCTGTATTCTCCAAATTTTGGTCTCCATGACACCGGCAACAAATCTATCGAAGCCGCCTTTGCGCTTCACAGCTTCTGCCTCCTCCCTGATCCTCGCGAAATGTGCTGTCCTGATGATCCACTGCCCCATGCATCGCCTCAGAAGATGATTGTACCAGAAATCTAGGCTTTTCATGTTGTCCCCCTCGTCTTTCACCCTAACCCTCCTCACCATAGCCCATCCTCGAACGCAATTTCCGAGTAGACGTCGCCTCCAGCACTCGAGAGATTTTTCGTTTGCTAGGCGCTCGCTTCCTCTCTCCATCCACCATCCCTGCCATCCATTGAAGTAAATGTGTAGACATTGTAGTCGCACATCCCCGACGAATGAGGTTGTAGGAGTACTCCAGAAATTCCACATACCGACCACCACCCTCAAACGTACATTAACAGCAAGCCACCTCCAGATGACTACCCCGGCGTTCTTACCCCCCTCCCTCTCTTCTCGGCGGAAACAATCCCCCATCCATTCTCCCCACGCTATCTGTATCTTCCTGCCAACGGCAGCCTGTTCTTTCCAAGTTCTGAACAGCCGTCTACATCTAATTTCTGCACCCTTTCCCCTTCCGAAACGCTCCGCCCGGGCAACTCTCAACCATTCGCCTAGCGCCCTCCGCTTTCTCTCCCTAACGACTGCATCTGCAAGCTTCCTAACCACCACCCTCCGCTTTTTGAGTTTACTGCAGACCGTCTTGAATCTCTCGAAGACGCGATTCATTAAACGCCACCTGTATAAACACTTTTCGTACTCGATCTGGCTCTTCCACTGCAACATCAACCGGCGTACGTATCGTCTTTTATTGATCAATAATAATCTATAAGACTTCCATTGCATCAGTGCAAAAGCCATCATCAGTCTTTTGCCCGCCCCGAAAGCATTTTTCAAAGCGGCGCTTCTGCGACTGCGTCTCTTCCAGATCTTGATCGACCATGTCAGATAGCTTTTTTGGTACATTAAAAATGCGGCTGCAGTGGCTACCTTTCTGACACGTTCTTTTCTTGCGAACTCCCGCAGGATACATAGCGCCAAGAGTTTCTTCTTCTTCGCAAATGCATTCACCGCGACGTTTGTATTCCGTTTCAGTACTTTCACCAGTCCTACATTAGCCTTCAATCTCCCAATGGCCCGCCTTAGCTCCACTCTTCTCCTGTACTTCACTGCAACAGTGATCTCTGCCCTCTTACATTTTATTTTCCGTGTCCCCGTAACAAATGTTTCCCAACCCACCGCCTTGAGCCTCCTTCTCAAGTGCCTCTCCCCGTACTCGCATCTCAATCTGTCCTCTCTTTCCTCCACAGCGTGTGCTCTCCAAATCCTCATTAGCTTTTCTGCGCCACGCCTACGGCAAACCTGCAGGATCCCAGTATGCCACCTGACCCTCTCATTCACATCCTTCCACAAACAAACAGCCAACCTGAGTTCTTTCACCCTCTTCTGCTGGGAGATCCGAAATACCGCAATCTTCCCAGAGTGAGCGACGACAGCATATTTCTTCCACGCTACAAAACAGAACTTCACAAAGGCCCTCCCACATTTGTTCGCTAGAAAATTCTTAGCCAAACCATGCACACCGGCCACCCTTAGAACCTTCCTCCTCCATGCAGACCACGTAAAACTGACTAGTCTCTCCCTCAGCTTACGCTGCTCACCGGAACATTCGTACCAGGCTACGAACACTTTCAATAGCTTAAACCAAAGTCTCTTTGCCCTGAATTGGCGCACGATAAAAATGCTGTTGATGAATCTGAATGAGCATCTTTTCACATTCCCAACTCGAGTGGCTTGAACAACTGCACCCCTCTTAGCGACCATCGCGCGAAGTTTCATTGTCTCCCAGACCAACCTTCTGTACCGTTTACGCTCCCTGTCTTTCACCGCAGCCGAGAATCGTTTAATTGCCCTTTGCTGTCGCAAAAAAACTTTAAACTTCTTCACGCCACGCCTTAGTTTCCACACCTTGAAATCAACGGCTCGGACCTGGATTGTCTTAAACTGAACATACTTCCGCTTTACAATACCAAAACAGTGGCGGAGGAGGAATTTATCGTAATATATCGTTGCTGTAAGCATGCGCTTTTCTCGCTCATTGACGAAGTAACTTGTGAATGCCTTCCATGATGTGAAGCGGTGTCTGAGCAACGATTTTGTCGGCAACTTAAAAGCTTCCTTAAGCTTTTTTCTAAAATCTTTCTTGCTGCAAACATTTCTCCTCAACACACCGAAGCCTCTTTGTCGCGATTTGTAGTTGCCGTAATTTGTTGCGCAATCATGAAGGGCGCTGAGGCGTGATCTGTTCTCCACATTTTGCCTTAGTTTTCGAAAAACAAATAAAGTGGTGGCCTCGTGAGAAATAGGAATGGAGGTGTTGTAACAGACCCAAGCGCAAAAAGAATTCTCGAGAAGAAATCTTGTGCACTTGGATTTGAGAGTGGAAGACAAAACTCTTAGGCGGGTCTTGTAAGCCAAGTGGTCTCGAAGATGATGGACAGCACGGCACTTTGCTTCATTTTTACAGTGAATCGTTGCCTTCGCCATATTCCGTCGTCGCGTACTATATATCGTCTTCGTTGACCGCCGCCTTAGGGACAAGAACATTTTACTCAGAAGGTGTCTGGTTGCCTTACTTTTTGCAGGCCTGCTGATTTTGTTGTTCTTGGAGAGAAAGTTCCACTTCTTCACGGCCCAGCGAGCTCTCTTGATCCGCAAAATACGCACCCACGAGTACTTCTTCCACGCGTAGAAGAATTTTCTAGAAGCAATTGAGTTATTTGAGATTGTCGTGTCGGTTGTAAGGTGAGCCATGTAAAAGTTCCAAAGTACCGCTGAGTTATAAATGTGCTCATGGTAGGTGTTCAGAGACACATGATTGTCTTTATCGGCGATGGGAGTGCTACGTGTGTGAAGGAGCAATTCGCGGGGTATGTTATCGTACAAATAGACAGAGTTGATCTTTTTCACTCGGCGCTTGTTGTGGTTGTTTTCATTTTCTTCACGGGCCTGGTCTTGAAGGCGGCGTCGCCGGCGTCGTCGCAGCGAGTAGAGAGGTTCCGTAATGTACGATTTCGAGGAATCATCATCATCATCATCATCATCATCGCCCTCGTCGTCATTATCATCACAAGGGAAGTTTTCGGCATCGACATTGGCACCCTCCTCCCTCTTGTCAAAAACATTAGTGTTGACTTCGTTCTCTTTTTCCTTCCTCCTAAGCCTGTTGTCATTAACTAATTTGTAAACGTCATAGTCGACTGTCAAATCCTTACTCTTGGAAGAATACTGTAATGGAGCAACCTGGTGAGGCAGTTTCTTATAGCCACCTAACTTGGACGAAGATATTTGCAGCAAACCGAGAATCGAACGGCTAGAGGAGGTGAAGTTTTCCATCGTTTCTTCCACATTTTGCCTGCCTTCCGAAGTCAACTTAGTGATCGACTCGTGCAAGTCACTACGAGACATTTGAACTTGCAAGAAGTTTCTCTCTTTTGAACGTGAATTTTGTTTCACCCCAAACAAGTTGGCTGTTTTTTTCTTCACAAACCTCCCTCCCACCCCCTCCACAATGTTTGCCGGTCATGCAAACAGCCGCAATGGCGATGGCTGGAAAGATAAAAAGAAACCACCTCCCTCAACCATTGCTTTTGCCAGCTTTATGTTGTTTGTAAGCCTCCTTACGCTTAGGTATTTTACCCACCTTATATTCTTCCCTACACTCGACCTTCCCGACCCAGCATCATTGATAAAACCGGTTCCAACTCAAGACACCATCAAACAGTGCATACAAGACAATTCCATAGATCAACACATAGATGGGCCCTATGGCGAGCCAGATCTGAAGACATGTAAGGAGACCTGTTCAAGTATGAAGAGAGAGCAACCCAGCCCTAAGATGTGGAATGTTTGCGTCGACGGATGCGTCAAGGGGACAAATAGAGCCTTCGAGATTGCTTGTGAGAACCACGTTCGGGACTATAGATTCTGTGAGGCAAAGTTTGAGAGCGACAAGATCTGCAACAATGAGTGCAAATCTTACACACAAGTCGCCCCCAAACATCTGATCCTCAAGAACTGTCGGGAGTCTTGCGAGAAAGGAATGAAAACAGGATGTCACTTGGGCGGCAGTAAGCTCAATTCAATAGTCAACGAAAAGTGGAATCTTGCAAAAGAAGCCTTGAGGGAGGAAAACATAGTACTTCAGGGGGAGAGTGCAAAATTGGGATTCTGGGGAACAGTTTTTCTGTATTTCTTCGGGCTAGGAGGCATTGCAGGGACCATTTATTACGTCGTACAGAAGTATGGATTAGAGGCGATCCTTGATCGGGTGGATCGAATGAAGGTGAAGTTGATAATTTTTGCTGAGGAACAAGCTCTGCCTCGCTTCAAGAAAGTGATGAAGGTGTTCAAGAAGAAAGTGCAAGAGATAAGCAAGGGAGGGGCATCAAGTAAGACAGAAAAAGTGGTATAAAATTTAGAAAGATGGCCTTTCGCAACCTACAAAGGCATTTTTCGTACTGTCTTATCTTGTTGTTGTTTGTTGTTTCGGTCCTTATTTCTCTGTTTGCGCCGTTTTTTATGCCGGTTACCGCTTTTAGAACCGGTAGCACCACTTCCGCTGCCTCCAGTTCCACCACTACTGTCGCCACCAACGCCATCTCTGGCTTCACCACCATTATCCCTCTTCTTGTTGCTATTGAATTCATCATTTTGACTGACTTCCTTACGTTTCGCTTCGATCCTCCCACCCCCTCTCACACCAGCGGGCAGCTGCTCCTGCCTCAACCCCAGTATACGCACCCTCATCCCCTCCCTTTTATGTGTGTGTGTATTGGCTAGGTATAGAAACTCCTCAAAGAAACTTGTCAGATCAATATTCTCCCCAAGGGAACGATTCTTGAGGCGAAGCCCAAGGAAGTAAGATGACGAAGCAGCCGAGGTCACCACCGTTTCACCGCCTACTTCACAATTCTCGAACAATTTCACGTAGGGGAACACCTCAATACCCTGCTCGGGTCTTTCTAACCCTAGCACCAACAGCCGCAGTTTGCTTTCGCAGAAAGCAACCCAAGTTCTGAACGCCGAAGCGTCTGCATTGTCTTCGTCCTTGTCCTTGTCCTTGTCCTTGTCCTTGTCCTTGTCCTTGTCCTTGTCCTTGTCCTTGTCCTTGTCCTTGTCCTTATCATTATCATTATCATTATCATCGCTTGCTGCTCCATTATTGTCAATTTCAGTACCATTTCCATTTCTATTTCTGCTTCCTCCTCCGTTACCCCTCTCGAAACAGATCTGCAAGTAATGGGCAAATCTAACAAAGAATGCAGTGGGACGAAAGAGCTTAAACCATCTATTCTTGGTAATGTCACCGTCAGGCCCGTTCCCTCCCCCCTCATTCCCAACAATATCCCCCACGAGTTTCTTTCCCCTCTTGACTTCTTCAAGGATGCGCCTGAGCTGAGGGGGGCCAACGTTAAACGCACTGTTCATCCGTGGGACAACCGGAGTTATTATCGGCATTATTTGAAAGCGATCCCGAGGATTGTTGAGCGACCAGCACTGGGGAGAGGGAGGAGGCTGTCCTGTGCTCTGCTTATTTACCGCGGGGTTCAGGAATATCGGGTTGGGCCACTTCCAAACACTCATTATCTTGAAGAACATCTCAAAAATGTCCTCTTCACTGAATTTTTTTCTTGCAGAATTATTCTCACCAACAACCTGCTGAATCACGAAAGCTACCAATATCGCACAATTTATCCCTCCCAACATTCCTTGGCTATTTCCGTAGATCCCTTCCTGCGCTGCCCACAGCTTTACCGACCGCAGCACTGTCCTGAAGGTGCGGAGCATACCAGGATTAATTGATTCGATAGATTCAAGGATATAGAGCGTGTTCTTCAGTCCGTTCATGGCCCTGACTGAGCTCGCAGGGAGGTAAGAAGGAAGGGGGGAAGAGCTCGAAATGGGAGAGGGGTCGCTCCCAACACATCCAACAAATACCAAGTCTATGTCAAACTCCTGGAACTGGAACTTCATCACAGGAGTGTGAGCAGAAGGGAGGCAAATCACATCCTCAACAGGGATTGGTAAATGGGAGGGGAAAGTAGAAAAGAAAGACTGCAGAGACAGCTCAGGAATGGGGTCAAGGGGGATAATTAGTAGAACATCGATGTCAGATGTAGGGGACTGAACCGATAAGAGCGTAGACCCAAACACATGCAGGTAGGTAGGTTTGAATACGGTGGATACGTGATGAGGAACCGAGGACTTGGTGACAGAGGGCGCAGCAGTGTCGCCATTGCCGCCATTGCCGCCATCATTGCCGCCATCATTGCCGTTACCATGGCCATTCCCATTGCAATTGCCACTGGTTTTGGATGAAGTATTGTTCTTGGCAATGTCAGACCACGATTTCTGTTTTGGCTTTGCTTTTGTTGGTTCACTTGCGCCAATAGCCCCTGCATTACCACCCACCGACACCCCCCCCACACTAAGCCCCTTATCAACCTTAACTTCACTGCCCCCAACGGCCTTCACCCAAGCGCCAACAACATCATCAAGCATTTTCACAGCATTCATCCTGCCTTCTTCACGAGAAGGGGACTCTACAGTGCCGAGGGCTGTAATAATTTGCTCCAGGGGAGACGGGGACATCGTTGTTACTTCAGTCGCTGCCTCCGAGGTAGACGCAGCACAGTTAATGTCCATCACTGGCTGGGCAGATTTGGGTTGCAATTTGCTAATTGACAGTGAGGGGGGAGGAAATAGTTTTTGGTTCTGAAAAATTCACTACAAGTCGAAACAATCGTCAGGAAGGAAAGAGAGGATTATTGCCGCAAGATCTACTTAAATAGGCTCTAGGCAATTAAACACTCAAAACACTGTCCTGAAACATTTACGTGATTATTTTGAGACTAATTTCTCGATACAAGGCCGCCCTTTTCACAGCATGGAGCTCCTTAACCTTCTGACTATATCCCTGTGTGTGGTAGCTTCCTCAATCCCAGATAACCCACCCTATACACCGTCAGGTACCCTCTCTTCCCAATCCCACGTAAAGACCTCTTCCCGAGTACAGCATCCCCAGGGAGCACGCCGCGTCTCTCCATTTCCGCAGTCCCAAAAACAGATCGAAGAGCTGACTTCGTTTTTTTTCATCGAAACACCTTTTTTCACCGTCGTTGTGGCCACACGACCTCGCTCAACTACAGATTATTATTTTGGTCCAAGTCGTCATGGTCACGGGAAACAAGTGAAATCTCCACACTTTCCTGGCCGCGGCCGTCCACCGTCAACACACGTCATAACACCACCACCGCCGGCAATACACAACCTCCCTTTGCATGTATACCATTCTGAGTCAATTTTGAGACCCATAATTGTCACCACTGGGGGCAGTTATGGAGATGGAGTATTTGGGGTTCGACGCCTCACATCCCCTGCCGACCCTAAAGCACTCCCCGAACAACTCCCTCACAGGGAAAATGCGGAATATTTTGCTGGCCTCGCCGGGAGATTCACAGAGATTGATTGTGTGAACCCTGGTGGTAGTGGGGAGTCTGGCATGGGCGTGGGGAGACCACTTGAATGTGATTTTTTGTTCACTGACAGGAGGGGTAATTGGGTCGTCGACGCACTAGGTGTGGTAAGGAGAAGAAGATGGGGAGGGGGTGGAGGGGGCAAGCGCGAGGGGGAGAGGAAGTTTTTGATGGGAGTTATTGGTGGAGGAGAGGAGGTTGAGAACAGGGAGCTTGAGAAGGTTTTGGATGCTGGCTTTGAAAGGAGGGTAGAAGACTGGCTGGAAGACGGATTAGAAGTCAACGAGGCGGTAAGAGTGGCGGGCGAAGCAGTTAAGATTGCGAATGGAATGATGGAGGCAGATCATGAAGATGGTGCAGCAGCTGGCAATGACCAAGAGGTCAATTTTGATAAAATGGAGGGACTGCATGGCTTTTTGTTTTTCAAAACAAATGGAACTGTGATTGAACTTGACAAAGACCAGATATTGAATGGCTACAGCGGTCGATCAGTAGATCAGTAGAACAGTAGGAACAAATTTTGGCTCTCGAAACTCCAGTTTTTTATTTCTACTTTCAAAACCTATTCAAGGGTCTCACAAAAGGGTCTCACAATCTAGGCCTTCTTCTTGGGGAGGAGGACGGCGTGGATGTTGGGGAGGACACCACCGGCAGCGATGGTGACTCCGCCGAGAAGCTTGTTGAGCTCCTCGTCGTTCTTGACGGCAAGGGTGATGTGGCGGGGGACAATGCGGGCCTTCTTGTTGTCGCGGGCGGCGTTTCCGGCGAGCTCAAGGATCTCGGCGCAGAGGTACTCAAGGACGGCGGCCATGTAGACACCGGCTCCCATACCGACACGGGCTCCGTATCCTCCCTTCTTCAGGTAGCGGGCCAAACGGGCAACGGGGAACTGAAGTCCAGCCTTGCTGCTGGAGCTAGTGCTCTTTCCGGCCTTTCCGCGTCCTCCTTTTCCTTTTCCTGTTGTGATGATAAAGTGCGTGCGGGTTAGTAGGATGTTCATGTGCGTGTAAGGCTTTGTTTCATTCTGATACGACTAGCAAGGCAGTCTCCAATTTCTTGGCGGTGAGGCGATGGTAAGGATTATTTTCCCTGCCATTTAAAGGCGCACGGAAATATAAACCACACAGCGAGGCGAATCAGATTGCGGGGAGTAAGCAAGCTACGTACCAGACATGATTAAATTAAAATAAGTGTTTTGAAAGTATTTTGATTCCAGATTTGAGAAATCGGGCAGTGCGGGCAGCCGGGCAGAATATTATAAAATGAGAAGACTCTCTGAGAGCGGCAAAAGGCCTAAAATAAAAAATCATCCCCCAGGAAAGGCCTGCCTCAAGACCTTGTGACGGATAAAACGATCGAAAAATCTGTGCACGTGCGTAAATCGTCCGATTCTATTGCATCGAACATTTTTTGGACTTAAATTAACTTTTTGTCCGAAGAAATTAGTTGTTTCTTTTCGCACCCTAGCCCGCTGCCCACACCAAGAGAGATTTTCAATTTGTCCGCCAAAATCCAAAATCCAACAAATGTAAGTAAAAACAAGAATCGCTGAAAATAATCGCGCTGTCGACTTCCCCTTGACTCCAGTGTCTCTGTGCGCAAATTTATTGTATAAGGCATGCATAAGCACTGTACTTTTTCCAAGTCTTAGTTGCGTGAATACGCCAGATGTTTTGCGGGCTGTCAATAAACCAGTTTGGCCTCAATGCCCTCCTTTTTGTTGCATAGGCGTCGCAAACTGGTCGTTAGTGCGGGTCTTTGTCACGTTGTACTCTGGTAGTCCCTGTGTGACCCACCATGACCTTTTGACATTACGAATCATTTGACCGCCCTCGGAAACTAACGCCCCCCTCAACCCTCTACCTTTCCGATGCAGTATTCAAAATGGCTAAAACTCCCTCCAAGAAATCTGCGAAGGCCCCCAAGAAGGCCGGATCCGGCAAGAAGAAGAAGAGGGTCGAATCCTACAGCTCCTACATCTACAAGGTGCTCAAGCAGGTCCACCCCGATACTGGTATCTCCAAGAAGGGAATGAGCATCATGAACTCCTTCATCAACGATGTGTTCGAGCGCATCTCCAGTGAGGCTGGAAAGCTCGCCAAGTACAACAAGAAGGCCACCCTCTCCTCCAGGGAGATCCAGACCAGTGTCCGCCTCATGCTCCCTGGGGAGCTTGCCAAGCACGCTGTCAGTGAGGGCACCAAGGCCGTCACCAAGTTCAACGCCGCCATCGCCAAGTAAGCGCGTTGTGGGTGCGAATGAGATGTTCTCACTGCATCTTTGGGCAACCTCAGTTTGTAGTGTGTCTCTGCTTTTGCAACCAACAAAAAGAAAAAGTCAAAAAAAACAAAACAAAAAAACAACTCGGATTTCATAAAATCCACCCTAAATACATACGAATAGTGCGAACCAAGGTTGACGGGATGTCGTGGCGTCCTTTTACTGCCTTCTCGTTAATTCTTAAATGTTTACTTCCATTAAACAAACTTCTCTCCTGGTGTTCCCTCCCTGCCATTCAGGGCTATTACCTTGTTTATGACATTCTTTGCCCCTTGTCCTGGCAACCCGTCTATGAGCACCACACCTGGTCTAAAGTCGTCGCCCTGCTCCTCAATAAAACCGCATATTCTTGAGTTGACGTACTCTGCGAGCATTGCAATGTTTCGGGGTACATAATTGCAGGACAAGAGAAAACAGAAGAATAACCGTGGGATCTGTATGAGGAAGCCAATAACAGTCGTGAGGGGCTGTGGGGACAGAATCGCCTGAAGTACGGTGATACGTTTCGTGTCCGCGTTCATCGTAGGAATAAAATCTGTAATCCTCTGGAAAAGTGTTTCCGTATTTTTGGCATCAAACCATTTGTCACACAAGATATCACAGGCGCTGCACAGTGATACCTCTTTTTCTGCACCAACCACTGCATCGTTGCCGTAAACACACACAATCTTTCTTCCTCTTTCGACAAGATCTGCGTAGCTACATTCGTATTCGTTCCTGGGCATGAAGGAAGTCTCATGGTCAGGGAAAATCCTCCTCAGCACTTGAATCACACAGGCGTGATCAGCAACGGTATCAAAACCCTCCCCACGAAAGTTGTTCAGGTGCAGTATAACGATCTCCCCGGGGTGGGCGTCCACAAATTTCTTCACGCAATTCAATCCCACTTCGATGCTCTCCCCGTAAACTGAATGCTCCGTTCGGAGCTCCAAATTTTTTTTGTGATGCTTGCAGACCCTCAAATCAATGTAACGCACGCCAGCACAAAGTTGCTCGTAAATGTCGCAGGTCTGGCATTTCGACCACCGCTCAAAGAAAGGGGCAAGGAGAGGGTGGACTGGGGAAAAGGGAGCAATACCATGCTCATTAACACTGATGCTGTGGCTCCCTGAATTGTGAGATCCTGGGAGGATGAATCTATTCAGCGGGAAGGCGTGTAGTTTAGGGCTTTGCGATTGCCACTTGGCCGGATCGAGTGGCTCAGCACTCATAAGGGGGACGCGGGCCGGGTTTTTAGATGGTGAAGGCAGAATTGTGGGGGAAGGCAAATTGCCAGGTGAGCCTTGAATATAGATGAAAAAGTAGTAGGACCGTATTAAGAAGACGAGTCTGGTGCTCTTCGTGATAGTCACGAACAGCTGATGCCAAAAAAGCAAAGACAAGCCTTTTTTATGTTGATCTCTGCTCACTTCTGCACCGCTGCACCGTTGCCAAACTCTAAGAACCCATTGTTGTATTTTCTGTTTTAAAACCGTAAATTTCGCTTCCTGAGGAAGTATCGTACGTATCGTACACCGAAGAGGAATTTTTAACAACCCGCGTATTGTCCCTCTTCTTTTGAGTGGGTTTGTTGTCAGGACTTCGTTGGCCACGTCAGTTTTGCTTTAAAGGCACTGGACATGCCATGAGGGCTCTCTTGTCTCTATCCTGCTTCACTATCGTGTGTGCATTCCAAAATACTAGCCCCCGCTTCGTTCCCCGTCGTGCTCGGTCCCCCTCACTCCCCTCCACTGTCACCAACAGTGAGAACAATAATAAAAATGAGATAAAACTTGGTGATTACGCCCGAATCGACGGTCCTGGGCGCAGTTCACGCGATGCTGGTGACGAAGGAGCTTCGTGGGCACCAGTTTATGGAACTGCGACGAATTCTGGAACTACGGCCAGCAAACAGGATCCATTTGAGGTTTTGGAGAGCCTCATCTCCCAAGAAGGACCATCCACTTCAACGTCTCAGCGGTTGGAGTCATATTGGTTGAACAATAAAGGGAAACCTTCCGATTTGCCTGCTGGATCGGCCTTCAGGCTCCCCCTTGAGCACCAGGTGAAGCGGCAGTCCGTCTCCAGGGTCTTTTTGACAAACTCTGAGGAAGCTGCTCTCTCTGCCAAAGTGGGGACTCTCAATAAATACATGGAAGCCAAGTCATCTTTGGCTAGATCGCTGAATCGACCTCCCTCGGATGCTGAATGGGCTGCGAGTCTAGGGATTACTGAGTTGCAGTTGGCGAAACAAATTGACATGAGTAACGAGGCAAGGTCCAAGTTTGTGGAGTCCAATGTTGGCTTGGTCATTACCATTGCTCAGAAGTTCGAGAATAATGGGGTCAAGATGGATGATTTGTTACAGGAGGTGAGTAATTTTTTCTCGCAGAGGCTAGTCTTGTGCGATCGTCTGCTTGAAATGTACGCAAACGCAAACGCGAACGCAAACCCTAACAAACCTCTCAACATGAACATAACATTTGGAATGGAACGAACCTAGGGATATTTTGGTTTGATTGAAGCCTCCAATCGCTTTGATCCTTCGAAGGGGTTTAAGTTTTGCACTTATGCGTCTTGGTGGATCCGGCAGCGCATCGCCAAGATTGTTGCTGACCATTCACGGGCGGTTCGGCTCCCAACACACGTTCATTATACTGTGAATAATATGAAGAAAGAGAGGAAGAAACTGGAAGCAATGTTGGGGAGGAAAGCGACATTGTCTGAGCTATCGAGCGTGATGGAAATTCCTGTGAAGAAATTAAAGCTCTACTCTGACGCAGCCCGTCCCATCCTCTCGCTCTCTTCTCCTCTTAACTCGGGTTCATCAAAAAGCGGCTCCTCAGCTGCCGTGGACAGCGAAAAGACTTTAGGCGACACGATAGCTTGCAGCAGGGAAGGACCGGAGTCACATGCTCAGGCTGAATGTTTGCGCATTGATTTAGGCAAGATTATGGAGCGAGGTTTGAGCGTTCCAGAAAGGAAGGTTTTAGAGGTGAGTTGAATATCGGAAATGAGGGTGGCTGATGGACGAGACCAATAAATCAAGAGCAATCACTTACGGCGTTCTTCGGGCACCATAATAATTGGCATCCTAACACGACGTAAAAAAATACGTACAGCTTACGTACGGCCTAAACAAGATGCCTTCAGCGACCCCAGACGAAATCTCTTCCCTACTTTCTATTCCACGCTCCCGTGTCAAGGTTATTGTAACCCGCGCCCTGAACAAGTTGAGACATCCGAGCAAGAGTAGCGTGCTTAAAGATTATTTGGTCGAAGAAGGAGAAGGAGGTTGGGGTATGGATGGAACGGAGGTGCAAGAAGGTTTTGACATATGACATGATAAGAAAACCTTGAAATGTTCGATTTTCGCCAATAACAGCATTTGTTAGGGGCAAAAGTTCTTATTCAAATCTAATCTTCTTTACTCCCCCTTTCCGGCCTTTTTCCTCTCTCTTTCCTGTTCCTTCGCCCTATCAAATATTCTCTCCTGCAGAGATTTCACCACAGCACTGTATGCCACCAAGATTATATTTGTTAGCGTTTCCCGTAAATTGCCCGAGTTCAACACAAAAAAATCACTCACCTCCTTTGGCCATCAGTCATGCTGGCCATCCCACCACCGCCCATAATTCCCTCAACTTCACCAGGGCGGATCATATTGGCGTCGATTTGCGTAAGCGATGGAATGATAAACTTGAGTTTCTTACGGTATTCGAAGTCTTTTGAAAGGGGATTGTGTTCAAGATAGATCGTTTGCAGGGTTGCTACCGCGCTCAGCTCTTCAACCTCCTCGAATCCCCCCACTCCATTTTCACTGATCCACAATTCCTCGATTGCCGGTAGATTCTTGAATGGCGCAAGCTTGGTGATTCTGTTCTTGCTCAAATCAATCGTATTCAAGAGTGGCCATTCAAGACCGCTGATCCCAGTCTCATTAACAAGACCGCTGTCGTTGATACCATTGCTGGCAAGATATAGCTCTGTTAAAGTGGAAGCCTGAGACCCCAGGTTGGTAATCGATGTGAGTCGGTTGGACTGGATGTCGAGCCGACGGATTTTGGTCAGGTTTTCGAGATTTTTTATCTCCGTGATTTTGTTCTTGCCCATCCACAGATCGACCAACTCAACACAGTTCCCAAGACCCTCGATCTCCCTTATCCTATTGGAGCCAATGTCTAACACTTTCAAATTTACGCAGCCCTCAAGCCCTTGAATCTGGTTGATCTTGTTATTCGCTATGAAAAGCTCCACCAAATTCTCCAAGTGTGAAATTGGCTCCATCGACCTGATAACATTGAAGGAAATATCCAGAACTTTCAAAGTGATGGCGAACGCGCCCAAGCTCTTGAGTGCGCCGATCTGGTTGTCATAAAGTTCAAGCTTCTCCAGCTCAGTGAATGTGTCAAGACCCTCCATTTTATCAATGAGATGGCTACGCAAAATCAACGTCTTCAGCTTCGTTAGATTCTCGAGCCCCCCGATTTTTGTAACCTTGTAACCTGATGTGCCAATCAACGTGAGTTCCTCGCTGTCTTCTTGGAAGCACTCATCGTACTCCTCCCCAGCGACGTCACGGGGAGTGCGGATGGGGGGAGGCTCATTTGCATT
>ERZ651776.3213-NODE-3213-length-16556-cov-3.969719_pt1 | contig 16556 bp, 9 predicted proteins | sample MGYA00514761_ERZ651776 | MGnify/ENA metagenome assembly ERZ651776 | reverse complement strand
GAGAGGGAGAGGGAGAAAGAGAAAGAGAGGGAGAAAGAGAAAGAGAGGGGCGGAAGAGGGCAATCAGAGTTTCTTCCACCAGACGTTTGTCAGAGTGGGAGGGGGAGCTGTACAGTATCAACATAAACAAAAGCTCGAATATCGTGATGCTCGTCCCTCCTCCTCCTCTTCCCCCTCCCGCTCCCCCCTCCCAACCGTCCGTCGCGCCGGCCTCGGCTGCCTCCCTAACCACGTCCCTCAACATCCCCTCCCCCACCCCCCCCCTACCCCGAATCCCCCTCGCGAGCGTGCCGTCCGACACCAGGGGAACGTAGACAACGAGGGGGGTCGCGATCGGGTCGGACGACTCCATCGACCGGAACGCGGTGCGCAGGGAGCGGCAGACGTAGGACATACGTGACGAGGAACCCGCCGTCGTCGTCGCCGAGGGGGAACCGGAACCGGAACCGACACCGACACCGACACCTCCGACGTTTCCGCGCGCTCGCTTCCGACCTTTCCGACCCCCCTTGCGTGACGCCCCTCCGACGACGACGCCCGGGTGGTTGCCGGTCGCGGGGCGGCACGATGATAGGACGAACTTCAGGACCGCGGGAAGGTCGGCGCGCGGAAGGAGGGGGAGGGCGTCGAGCGCCAGACCGAGGAACCCACCCGGGTTAACCCCGACACCGGAGGAGGAGGAGGTGTGGACGTCGTCGTTGTTGTTGTCGTCGTCGTCGTCGTCGCCGCCGTCGTCGTCGTACGCGCCGCCCCCTTGGGGTAGGGCGGAGAGGGCGCCGAGGATGGGGAGGAGGAGGGGGTTGCTCCCGTGCCCCTCGTCGGAGGAGAGGAGGAGGGACTTGAAGCTCTTGTAGATTTTCGACGTCGATCGGGCGAGGGAAATTTCCCGCTCTCGGAGGTCGTCGGTGTTGTTGCTGCCGTTGTTGTTGTTGATGCTGCTGCTGCTGTTGTCGTTGGTGCCGCTTGTGTTGTTGTACTGCGGGTCTTGACCGAGATCCTCCGTCATCCTCGCGACGACGCCGGAGACGCCCCTGGTGATGATTTCGATGGAGGTATCCGGGGAGGGCGGGGGGAGGGAGAGTAAAGACAGCAGGTCGTCGAGGAGGGGGGGGAGGGAGGGGGAGGGAGTGTGGAGAAGTAGGAAGGACAAAGAGGAGGTTACCAGCGAGAGGTCCGACGACGTCGGGGACGTCAGGGAGAGGCACGTCTCGGCCAAACTGGCGAGCAGGGCAGACAGCGTCTTGGTGAGGACGGAGGAAGGGGAGCGCCCGGCGTCCGAGCCGGAGTCGGAGTCGGAGTCGGAGTCGGAGGAGTCGGAATCGGAGTCGGACTCGGAGGACGAAGACGACGACGCATTCTCGATCGACGCCAGGGTATCGACGGCGGACTTTAAGGTGGAGGACAGCTCGGATGTTAACGATTCAGGCACATCCATGGGGTCGGAGGCAGACATAACGCCCCCTAAGGAATCGGGTGGGACGGGAATGGGGACGCCACCCTTTTTCGAGGAGGAGACGATGGATAGAGTACCTCCTGGTAGGGAAAAGGGGAAGTCCGCCCTTTTTTGGTTTGACGGTTGATTTACGCCAGTATATTTAGTCTACTTCTTTTTTTTATCAGCTCATCGGCTAAGTTCCCTTCAATAGCGGTCAACTCGACTTGGAAAATACTACGTTATTTCAGAGTTTTTGGCGGCGGGATAATTTTCCGAAATCCTCCGCTGTCCTCTTTTTTGGGCACTTTTTGTTGCACTGAATTTGGGACAGACTATCAAAAACCCAAACTCAAACGGTCGTGCTGTGTGTTCGAACTAGCTGTGTACCACTTTACTCTCAAGATGTCTCTCCCTCCCCAAATTCCGATGAGTCCGATGACCTCCCACCGACAAAAAATTCCGATGAGTCCCTCTGGACGTATTCCGATGAGTCCCTCTGGTCGTATTCCGATGAGTCCCTCCGGTCGTATTCCGGTGAGCCCCTCCGGGCGCATTCCGATGAGCCCCTCCGGGCGCATTCCGATGAGCCCGACGGCACGCACGCACACACAAGTTTCGATGAGCCCCGCCTCCTCCGGCCAAAATGCTCTGAAGTCGTGGGATCAAACTGTCCACTCTCACAAACAGCGGGAAACGCTCCTGTACAAGGACATCCGCCTTTCTCAGATCGCCACGTCCTCGGACGCTGAGAAGATCGGACGCGAGGAGAGGGAGTATTCGGATTCTTTCCGGGGCCTTGGGAAGGCCACGACGGACGTGGAGGAGTGCGTTAAGGGGATGGAGGATGCCAAGGGGAGCCTGGAGTTCCAGCGGCGTTTTCAGGACGAAATGGAAAATGACTTGACGCTGATTGTGCTTGCGGGGGGACGGGGGAAGGACGCGCAATATAACAACGCCAGGCAGCGGATCAGGGGAGTGTCGGAAGGCATTGGGGAAGATCTTGGGGAGATTGACAAGAAAAAGGGTGCCGTCGAACGACTCATGAAGGAGACGAAACGAGTGAGAATGACGATATCTGACGAGAACTATGAGTCGAGAAATGAGGAGAAGGTGTCAGCGGTCCGCCAGTTGAACCTCGAATGCCTCGAGGTCGAAGCGAAGATGAAAGACTCGATGAGTGAACTGGCCGCCAAGACCAACGAGCACCACCAGACTAAGCTCCGCCAGAGGGAGGTCAACGATAAGCTCGAGAGGGCGACCCAGCTCTTCCAGAAGATGGAGCTGGAGAACAAGACGAAGTTGGGATCCTCGTTGGCGGAGCTCCAATCTCTAAAGAAATACGTCGAAATTCTGGTTGCCCTTCACAAAGTCATTGATGAAACCGACTTGGCGGACGAGAAACTATTGCGGAACAACCTCCCGAGGCTCGCCAAGGCGAAGACGAGAGAAAGGATGGACAGGAGAAAAGAGCTTGCAGGCCTAATTCGCAATTTCGAAAAGGAAAGCTGCTGGTCAAAGACAAAGACTGGGGAACTGCAAGTCAGCGATGCGCTGGATATTGTCAAACGGCTGGACCGAGATGTTGGCGAAAAGCGGGCCCGTCTTTCTGACGCTAAAAAGCTCGAGAAAGAGTGGAAAGCGCAGCAGCAGAAGAACCGCTCCGACAAGAAGAGGAATCTCGAAATCGAGGATCAGGTCAAGCTTCTCAAGGAAAAGAACTTGCGCACCGCTCAGGAAATCAACAAACACCCCCTGAATCTGACCAAGGCTGAGGTTACTGTAATGGTCGCGGAGTTGGAGGAAGAGAACAAGAAACTCGTTGAGGAGTGTGATAAGAGGAGGCCCTCCCTCGACGAGGCGAGAGCTTGGCATTCGTTTATGAGGTACAAGAAGACCAAGCTGGCCGAGGCTTCAGAGAAATTGCGTGATTAGCGCGACGACATGATGAGACTTGACGGCATAGTTGCCATCCGTGCGTGAAGAAATGAATCAAATATTACATAAAGCAGAATATACACAGAGAATCCGAGAAACAACAATCAGTAGCAAAACGAGAAACACCAGCGCATTAGTTTTACCCCAGTCAACTTCAACTCCAACTCCAACTCCAACTCCAACTCCAACTCCAACTCCAACTCCACTCAAATCGACCTTGTCTCCATTCTCATTCTCCGTCGTTCCGTTTTAATGTTAAATTTTTTCCCTGTCGTAATTGCTGTAAAGAGCAAAGGCAACCTGGCTTCCGAAGCCGGCTGCAAATCTCAAGGCATATCGACACGAGTACTTGCCTCCTTTGCTCAAATTCAATTTTCCCAAGTTTGCGTCCTTCTCCTTCCAATTGCTGATGGGGGGCACTTCCTGCCTCACCAGCACCTCAACAGCCGTGACATCTTCAAAGCTGACTCCCATGGGGTGCCCGGTGAAGCCCTTCGTGTTGCAGATCAACAACTTCTGCAGCAGCTTTTCCCCGAATGCCTCCCTCAGTGCGGCCACCTCGTTCCCGCTGCAGCTACTCTCGGGGCTCGCATGCGTGCAGGTCTCGTGGCTGAAATACACTCCATGGGTTGCGATTTCGGCCTTGCTAATGCCATGAATTAGCTCGATATCATTCAAGAACCTCGCAAGTTCCTTGCCGATGTGATTGCGGTCCAGTGCCGCTCCGTGATAGGCGCTGTTGCTGTACTGACTCGCCAGCAATCTCGCCTTGATGTTAAAATTGTCTCCTTTGTCTCCTACCCCCAGCCCCCTAATCCGTTCGACCGCGCTCGGCTCTGTTTCGAGCACCATTCCAATTCCTCCCGCCCCAAGCAGCATTCCGCTTCTCCGAGCATCGAACGGTAACGCCGCGTTCTCCACTTTCTCTCCGATGCAGGCGGCTCCCAAAGCCCTGAAGCCGCTGCCGATCCAGGGCAGCAGCGTCTCCCCGCTAGCATTATCCCCGGCCACGACTACGACCCTTTTCGCCCTCCCTGAAATAAGCATGTCCTGAGCCATTCCGATTGCTTGAGTCGTGCCGCTGCAAGCGGCATTGGTCTGGGTGTTGGGTCCCCTGCATCCAGCAAGCTGAGCCAGCTGCGCGTTTCCGAGAACCAAGACGCGAAACAAGAATTTACGATCAAATTCATAGACGCTCTCGCCGACCACAATACCCTCCTCGGTCTCCCGCGCTCTAGCCAGCAACCTGGCCAACGAGGCCTCATCTTCGGCGCTCAGAGTACGATTGACACTCGCCCTGAGCAACCTATTACGGAGGCTCTCGATCAACGTCTCCATTGCGGCGGCGCCAACTGTCTTGCTCTGCAGAAATCTCATTACCTCCCTAACCGCAGCGTCCATAGCCGGGAACGAGCTCGCATAAATGACCCCGGTGGTGTCCTTGTGGCACTCTTTCAACACCCAATCCTTGGGGTTTGCGCTACCCCCTTTGACCAAACCGGCGTCCTTAAGTGCTTCCAACCCAGCCGCAACGGCGACTTGTGCTGCGACGTCCATGGTCTCCGCTAACCCTTTGGCGACACCGTACTGTTCCGTCAAGCTGAACGACCCCAGCTGGGCAGCGAGCTTGATGTGTTGGCTTTCGCTCCTGACGTAAAGTTTCTCGTTGTTGCCACCGGCATTTTTCTTCAGTTGCATGACATTCTTTTCGAGCAGAGCGCTTTTTCCAGTCCCGCTGATGGGATCAATCAGATTCGTGCCTTTGCAGAGCATCTGCAAGTTGTTTTCGGCGAAAACCTTGGTCCTTCCGGGCAGACCGGCAGCGACGCCACTAATTACACAGGCCATTCTTGCGCTTGTAGTTTCCCCGGCCAAGACGCTCAGCTTACCCCTCGTTGGGGTACTCACACTGTCCTCCTTGATCTGCCTGAGAACGAGAGGTGGAGCGAGCTGAGATCCGATCCCAACCCTTTTGCTGTTCGGCGGAACACGTGAGTAGGAACGGTTCCATTTATTGTCAATGTTCGTCAGATAATAAGTCCCTGGAAACAATCTTCCCGAGGGATACAGAGGGGAGTAGGGCGCCTTTGTGTTGTGCATCTTTGCGCGGGTCTCCAGAGCAAAATCAAGCTCGCTAGGATGGACTTTCTCTCTGTCAACCAGGACTTGGTCAAGGTTCAAGCAGCGGCTAATGCCGCAGATACTGAACCGCTGCTGATTCGTAGGTTTCCTGCAAGTGAGCTTGTACATTGTCGCCATCGCCCCACTACCGTAACTGAACATGACGATTTCCTTCCCATCCGTTAGCCTGCCCTTCTCTTGGCCCTCCTTACTTAATAAACTGGCAAGTCCCATGAAGACCGAAGCCGTGTAGGTGTTCCCAATCTCCTTGCTAAACGCATTGGCGCTGGTCAGTCTCTGCTTAAATGAGCCGCTCGATTTGGTCTTCAACAAATTGTCGAGCTCCCTTGAGCTGTACGTTTCCTCAATCGGGCATGTTATCCAATCTTGCAGGTCATTGTCCCTTACGTCTACCACACCAGTCCTCTCGTACCTCCTTCTTGCATCCACCAAATACAGTCGCGCATAAGACTTCTGCACCAGCTTGTTGTACGGTGCGTGGAAGCATAGAAAATCGGCAGTCTCGGCGTCGAACGGGCGCATGCTGCCGATTTGGTCGTCATCATCTCCGACGTTGTCAATTTTCTCACAAAGTCGGTTGTAGCAATCCTCCAGCGCTTTATAGTAACAGACCTGAGACAAGGCGCCGTCTACAACAGGATACTCGACAGTGTGGTCTGGCTTGAAAAAGTCCCATACGTTTGCGGCGTGGGTTGCTTTCGTCTTCGGGTTGAACGAGAGTGGTGCATCCCTCCCAATGAGGATAGCACAGGCTCCCACACCACAAGTAGGTCTGGCCGGGCCCCTTGCGTAGGCTGCGATATCAGCAGCCACAACAATTGCGAATCGGCCATCCCAACCCTCACTCTCGCACCAGTTGAAGGCATTCAGAAGTGCCGAGGTACCACCGTAGCAGGCGTTGAGAACCGTTGCTCCCTCGATGTCACTGTTGCCTTCAAAAAGGCTCATCAATACTGTTTTTGTTGATTTGCTCTTATCCACCAAGGTCTCCGTCCCGACCTCCAACCTCCCCACCTCGCTGGGACTTATTCCGTATTTTTCCAGAAGAGACTTTACTGCCGTCAGAGCAATCGAATTAATGTCCTCGTTATCTCCGGTAATAGCCATGTTATTCTGTCCGAGACCAAGGGTATATTTCCCTGAAGATACTCCATTGTGCGCCTCAAGCTCAGACTGTGATATGTACGTTGCAGGAGTATAAACAGAGATACCGTGGATCCCAACGTGTTTCTTTGCTGGCCGAGAAGGTCGATCACCATCAAGATTACTGTTGCTGTTCGACAGAGACAGTCGCGACAGCCTTGAGCTGCTAAGGGTTGACTTTATTCGCTCAGTCAAGGTTGGTTTTGTTTTCCCTTCTTCTCCGCTGCTTCCGATTGGGTTGTTGACGTGGGTAATTGCCGTCGCAGCGGCTGCGGCTGCAGCACCAAGCAGAAACCCCTGAGTTCCATCCATGGACTAGAGTGTGTTGTAGGGAAGGGGCTACACACGTCCTTCAAATCAAACGGCTCCGTGAACTGGGCTGAAGAAAGATTCTATATCCAACACGTTTAGCTCGATAATTCTTATTGGTAAGGGTGTGATGATGTCGGTGTAAAGAAAGGGCGGAAAAAAGGCAGAGAAAGCAAAAGGAACCACAAAAATAAATTAGATTCGTGTTTATATTCGCACTTACTTTGAGATCAAACGTATGGAGTTCGCGGCTGCCTTATTAGAAAGGGAAAGAGCGATAGATAGGTCTAATAAATTTTTTACTCTCCCGCATCCCGTATTCACCTTGCGACGTGCAACGTCCGCTGAACGGTCTGCTCTGCGTTCATCGAACAACCGCTTCCTTGCTATGGACGTGATATATTTTGCCATTGTCTCAAATTCCGACGATGGTGGTGACGTATTCGATGCCATTCGGTCACAGATTGCGAATAATAGTTTCAGCAAATGTGTTGTTCTACCGTTGATCTTGTCGCAGTCGCCGTCGTCGCCCGTCGATTTCGGTGTGTTCAATAGTACCGTTCATAATAGTATACTTGAACCCTATTCTAGCTGCCACAACAATGGGCTGATTTCTGACACCCACGTCATGCCGTATGCCAAGCTGGTGAACAATGGGATTATTGAGCGTGACTTGGCGAAGGAGAATCAGTTTTGCACGAATCTTGTGGTAAATGTTGGCCCCGAAACCGGTGGTAGACCTCTGACGATTTATCCCGAGGCGACGATCCCTGAGCTGATGGCGGTTCTACTTAATCCCGCTGCAACTGCAAAAACTACAACTAGGAAAAAAACGACGACAACGTCATCTTTTATTAATCACCGGCAGAAACAAAAGTTGAACATTATCGGACGAGGTGCCAAAATATCAAATACTCGGAGTGTCAAGAATGTATTTATCCACCCCGCTTCTACTGTGGAGAATTGTTCTATTTTGCAGGATGCGATATTGATGGAGAACGCAACTGTAATCAGCAGCGTTTGTATGAACATCATGTTGCAGTGGAACTGCAAGGTTGATAATAGTGACGTCAGGAATTCGCTCATGATGGAGGCTTCAGTAGCGGGTCCAAATAGTACCATGAATGAATCTATTCTGGGGCCCGACTCACATGTGTCATCCGGTGAAGTGATCAACAGCCTACTTGGGCCATCGACGAATGCCCACCATCAATCCCTCTTGATATCTTTGATTTGGCCTCTTGGGCGGGGAAATGTCGGCTACGGTGCCAATGTTGGTTCAAATCACACAGGAAGGTCGGCCGATCAAGAGGCTTGGGTCGGAGAGGGCGTATTTTTTGGTCTGTCAAGTGTCGTTAAGTTCCCCCTCGATTTATCATTCAGCCCTTACAGCATCATCGCCGCAGGGGTCGACCTCCTCCCTCAAAAGATTTTGTTCCCTTTCAGCCTTGTCGCGCCACATGCCGATTACGTCGAAGAGGCTACCGGCTTGCCGCCCCAGCTCAACCAATTACACCCGGCCTGGTTGTTAAAGCAATCACCCTATTCATTGGCAAGGAGCGAAATGAAGTACAAGAATAGGCGGAAGAGTAAGCGCCATGAATACAGCGCTTATCATATCATGCGACCGTACATCGTTGATTTATGCGTGGATGCTCGGAGTCGCTTGACTAATGTTTATGGCAAGCGGGAGGGGGTTGGGCGGTCCATTAATGACAAGGGGTTGTTTTACACAGAGGAGCACATAAAGGGGCTGGGAAAGAATTACATCACGGAGAAAGGAAGGAGGGAGAGTATCGCAGCCTATACAAAATTCATCCAGCGGTATTGTTTGCTTGGCTTCTTGAGTGAGCTCGAGAAGAGCGGATATTGTGAGATGGATAACGATTTTGGTGCAGATAGAAGACGAGAGAGGGGGGATTGTAAACTGAATGAAACTGTGGTTCTCCCTTGGCAGGAGCAGCACAATAACATGCACTGGCTTGCAATTTTGAACGGGGAATTCCCAAGAATTGCCAAGAGGAGGACCAAGAAACTATCGGCGAACAATGACATGACGACCCATTTGCTCCAGATTCTTGTTAACCTGTACGATGATTATTGTGGCATGGTTTTGAGCAGCAAGCAACGCGACGACAAGAGAGGTAAGCGCGTGATACCGCTCTACAGCAGTGCACACTCCAAGGCGGAAAACGATACGGTCTGCATGGCAGTGAAGGAGGAAACGAGAAGAGTCAAGGCAAGAGTGGACGCACTAAATAAAAGTATTGAGCAGCCGACCTCGCGTTTATAAATGTGCCTGCCTATATTATTGTTGCAAATTTTCTTTAGCTGCGTGCGGGGTTCATACGACGTTGTTTTCTATAGAGGAAGATGAGGCCTCGACGCCAGGACCTTCAAGTTCATCCTCGTCCTCGCTGTCGCTCTCACGGTCACCTCCCTCATATTCACTGTCGCCGCCATTGGTCGCCGCCACATCCATTTCTTTCATTCTCATGCTATCGTTTGCCTTCTCAACGTACCAAGCTGCCAGGCTGGAATTAGGGAATCGGATGTGAAGGTAAGAAGCCCATTCTGCTCGCACATTCTCGTTCAGCCCGTACGCGATCGCGTTGAGCGTTCCCTGGAGTGATCTCCCCACCACCTGCAGCATGTAAAGCCAAAAAAGTGGGTTTTGGGGATTGATCGCATTTTGTATGCGGTTTATGGTAGCGAAAAACCAGCAACCCGCCAAAATCAGCGGATAAGCGTTCAAACGTCTCATTAAATTGCGATACTTTTTCGGAATTTGCTGGTCGTCATTGCTCAGGAATAGGCCCTTCATGGCCCTATTCGAAATATAGTACGTGTACCCATTAAACACGACCGCCCCCCACAACGGCAGATAAAATAAGAAAAATCTCCACAATTGCCCTATTGTAGGCGAATCTTCTTCCACGTATATCCAGCACCACGCTGCCGTATTCCCGTAGCTACTGGTAGTCAGCGGTAACAGCGCGAAAAGAGTTGGAACACCCGAGCAGATCAAGTGATAGCGCATCATCAACTCTTTACTACCCATCCTCTTGACCACAGCACGGTAAAGAGTTGTTGAAATCGCCGTTGTCCACAGGATGGACGACAACTGGAATAGCTGCTGCATAAAGCCTTGGAACGTGCAGAGCCCACTTTGGTCTGTGGGATTGCCAATTAAGTAGCTAATGCACCCCATACCATCAGTTATGCTCATAAAAAGCACTAGTTTGAAGGAAAATTTGCGCAGATTCGGAAACTTGTAGTAGGAAAAGATTATCAGCGAAGCTCCAACCATGGAAAAAACGCTAAAAGTTGTTGATACAGCAAAGATTGCACTCTGCTCAGAGGAGGAAAATTTGTTTGCACCCATCTTGCGAAAGATGAAGCAGGGAGCAGAATTAAGGAGGAACTGTTGATTCCAGAGGAGGAGGAGCTGGTCAAGAAGGACGAACTGCTATAAAGACGAAAATGGGTCCAAAATTTATTTATTTTTTTTATTTTCTTCGCTCGAGGATTTTTTTGACAACCCTCACGTGTTGGTGTTATTTTCGCAGGTTTTGCCAGGCCACATTTGAGCTCTGCCGTGTCGTGACCACCTGCTTAAGATTCTGAGTCCCGAAAAAAAGAACCGTTGTTTCCCTTTCTGAAGCAGGTCCCCTCCCCCACCCTCACAAAAAATGGTGAAGGAAAAGTTGTCTGCAGCGGAAAAGGAGCAAAAGAAGGCCATCTTAGCGCAGAAACGCGAAGAGAAGGCTCTGGCGAAAGCTGCTCGCGAGGAGCAGAAAAAAATGGAGCTCGACAGGGAGCGTCAGCAAGAGGCTCTGAAGGCAGAATCAGCCCTTGCTCAGCAACTGCGCAACTCGTCGATTGTTGATGTTTCTGGCAACAGAGAGAACCTGTTTAATAAACTTCCAATAGTCTCTTTTTCTGAGATTTTGCATTTTCTCGATGCGAAATCTCTGGGCGCTGCCATGATTACCTCTTCCATGGTTAATGAAGTTGTAGATGGGGAAGAGAACCGTTCAACGTTCCGAACCAGCCATCTCCTATACCGATTGAAAGGCGGATGGTGTGACGTTAGTCGTGAAGATGTTGAGGAGATAATTTCAACGAGTTGGAAAGCTGCAGCTACGGACGACGACAATTCTGTCTCAATCGATGATGAAGTTACTTCAAAATTGAGCAAAAATCAACTGAAGAAAAGGCGGAAAGAGGCACTCGAAAAGGCGAACAAAACCCTGATTCCATCTAAAACGCCGTTTACAGGCTACATAAATTTTATCGAGGCTAATATGTCACTTAATCCGATCTCTGCCGCTACCTCGATATCGCTCTCACCCGAGCACACTCTCATAAAAAGCGGGGGTTCCTTTCGATTTTCGGGGGGTTCCGGCGTGAAATCATTTGGAGTTGGAAAAAGAGGTCAGCTAGGTCATGGCCCGCGAGAAGATGAGCGCAAACCGAAGCCAATCAAATCGATTGGCTATAACGTCCGTGTTGTGCAGGTTTCCGCAGGTGGGGGTCTTGTACGGATCGCCCACTCGCTACTGCTCTGTGCCGACGGGCGGGTAATGTCTTTTGGGTGTGGTCAGTACGGGGCCCTTGGACATGGGTATGGCCCCGGAAAGACGCTTCCCGATACTACACGTCCGCAATTTATAGAACATTTGAGTGACGTCCGGTGCATTTGCGTGAGCGCTGGAGAGCTGCATAGTGCTGTCGTGACAGACGACGGCGACGTTTACACGTTCGGGGAGGGATTCTGCGGCCAATTGGGGCATGGTGACAAGCGTCCACAGCTACTTCCTAAGCTTGTTGGCCACGACATCGAGTACGAAGCCATTAGTCATGTCAGCTGTGGTAGCAGGCACACCATTGTTGTGAGCGAAGAGGGCGAGATGTACACTTTTGGGCTTGGTCATTTTGGGGCTTTGGGAAGGGAGTACACCCCTTTTCAATACGGAGCAAATGATGTTTTTGTTGAGGGAGTTGTTGCCCCCTTGGGACAGCAAGGTGAGGAGGTGGATGCTCCTCCCCCCCCCCCTACAGCTTTCCCGTCTTCCCCCCCTTTTTCGCCGTCGTCACTTTCGACCTCGCCAGGGCTGCAAAATTTGGACGAATCCCAACTAGTCAATCTCGATCTACTCAAGAATTGCACGCTCGACGACACCTCGGACCAGTGTTTACCGAAGATTGTTGACGAATTGAAGGGAGTCAAGGTTAGAGTGAGCTCGGCAGGGCACCGGCACAGTGTCTGCGTCGACACCGACAATCATCTATACAGCTGGGGTAGCGGAACAGGAGGGGCGCTTGGGCATGGCGATACAGGGAAGCGTGGATTTCCTATTCGTGTCGACTTTTTTGGGGAAAACGACAAACATGATAGAATTGAAATCGCCAAGTGTAGCGCTGGAGTTGACACGACCATTGTTGTCACAAGAGATGGGGACTGCTATTCCTGGGGCAAGAGCAAATACGGCCGAATCGGCCATGGGAATGTGGCCGTGGACGTCACAATTCCCAAAAAAATCGGCTTCGGGGGAGGGGGGACTGAGAGCGAAAAGAAGACCTTCATCGTCGACGCGAAAACTTGCTACGTACACAGCGCTATTTTGACTGCCACCGGTGAGATCTGGGGTTGCGGAAAGGTTGGAATTAATGGAGACGATGACGGGAATGGAATTGGTATCAATAATAACGGTGGTGACGACGACGACATTGTAGATGGTGGTAGAGATGGGTATCCAGTTCGCTTGAAGGGGATTAACTGCTGGCGAGTCGAGAAGGAAGTGGTGGAGAAGGCTGAAAAGGTTGAATGGACTAAATACGGCAAGTATGAGACGAAGGGCAGATCCGCTATGTTAGCAGAAGCGGACCGGTGGAGCTAAAGATGTGAACAGTGACGCGTAGCTTGTTGATTTTAATGGAATTTGACTTTTGTGAGAGCTGCATGGCGCTTTAATGCAACAGTTTTTTATACACTTGTACATTATCAACTCAAGTCTACACTCAAGACTGGTATACGGCTGCTCGTCCTTAGTTTAGCCTTTAAGTTCCTCGAATTTTTGTTTTCATTCATTCTGGCAACGGGTTGCTTCTGTTGTTTCTGCTTTTTGGGCAATTGTGTCTGGTTGGCTTTTTTTACAGACAAGCCGTTGGACTCTTCGTCGACAGGCACGCCTAATTGGTGGTTAGCTGTTGCAACGGTCTTTTTCACTTCCGCTTTTGGATTAATTGCGGATTTTGCGGTCTCCGTCTTGGTCACCACTGTTGGGATCAGGTTAGGATTTGGGGTAGTTTGCTTCTTTTGGTCAGGGATATTTGGGACTTTTGCGGTACCCTCTCCGTTATCGTCATGGAGAAGAATCTTCCCCAACAGATTGGTACTAATCGTGAGCTGGTTTATCAAATTGGTTTTCAAGTTGACGGCACCAAAATTTGCCCCAAATTTGGACTCCCTGACTACCTCTCCATCACCGCCACTGCCAGTTATCCCTTTCTCTTGCGACAACCTATCAATTAAACTCTGGGATACGTCTTCGCGATTCTTAGTGTCACTGCCAGTGCCCTCAAACGAGACACCGCTGCTGCTCCGCCTGCTACCCACCAAACTACCGCTCTCCTCTCTTCCCAACCCGAACAGCCCTCCCCTGGCGAAACCCGTTTCTCCCCGGTGCTGCTGTTTGGCGAAGAGCGCTTCCTCGTACTTCGCTTGAGTGGATTCGAGCTTAGCCAGCACCACCCTGTGCTCCCTCCTCAGCGTGTTGAGCATTTCCCGAGTCTTCTTCAAATCCTCTTCAAAAACACAGGCAACCTCAATCTGTTCTTTCAAATAGCCCTCCACCTCCTCTATTGCCGCTGCGTGACTGCTGTTGATTTGGGCGACATTACTCTGCCACTTTTTCTCCTTGTATTCTTGCTTACTCGCCCTTTGCTCCAAATCACGCTTTTCGTTTATGATGTCTTTGTACTCAACCTCTTTTTTTTGAACTATTGTCTCCCTCTCCTTGAGGTGTCGGGTTTTTATCACGATCTCAAGTTTATGTTCCTCGTTCTTATGTTTTGCTTCCTTAACGGATTGCATCATTTCGGTAACAGCCTTCTCTCTCTCTTTCAAATTGCGTTCCCGATTGTCACAGTCGCTTTGCTTTTTCTCTAGCACCGGTCGCAGCCTTTCGTTCTTCCTCGTCTGGATCTGCATTTCGTAGTCCTTCTTGGCCAGCTCCTCCTCTCGAATCAAAAGTTCCTCCTTAAATTCTGCCAGTTCTCTCTCCTTTTGTTCTCTGTCCTCTCTCTCGCGTTTACTATTATCTTGGTTCTTGTTGGCGGTACGCTCGCGCTCCTCGACCTCAATCTCCCTGGTCTTGAGGATTTTCTTCCATTCGGTTATTTTCAAACTGTCTTCCTCGAAGACTTTTTCCTTCTTTTCTAACTTTTCGGTTCGTTCCCTTATGGCAATAGCGTTGATACGCATATTTTCCTCTTTCTTTAGCAGATTCTGCTCTTCTTCCTTGATTTTATTGTTCCATTCTTCCAACTCCTGTTGCAGCGAGTTAAGCTCGTTTGCTCGCTCATCAAGCTTGTATTCCTTGGTCTTGTAGTCCTTCGTCCACTGCAAAACCTGGTCTTCCCTTTGGTTCAGTTCTCTCTTTTCCTGTGACCACTTCTTAATGCTGTCGCTTAGCGTATTCATCTGCTGTTGTAGTTCGCTTTCTTTCTCATCAAGCACCGCGAACATCTGGCTAAGGTGGTTCTCCATCTCCTCAAGCCTCGACCTTTTCTTCGTCAGTGATTCTTCCGCTGCGTTTATAAGCTCCGCTTTCGTGTCAACCTGTTGTTGCCTGGTATCAAGCTCTTTCTGCGCGTTGTCGTGGTACATCTCTAGCTCCCTTCGCTCTGTCTTCATATTGGCCAGTCCCTCGTTTTCTCTTTGTTGAAGTTCCTCCAACTGCTGCTGGTACTCCTGAATCTGCTCGGTAGCAGCGACGAAATCACTCCGATAAATTTTTAACTTGCTAATTGTCGACCGATCTTCGTCCCGATCTCGCTGAAATTCTTCCACCTGCTGATTTAAAAAATCAATTTCCTCAGACTGATGAGCGATCATTTCGTCGTCGATACGTTTTTGCTCAGCCGCCTCTTCCAACGCCTCACTCCCGCTCCCATCGTTGAAACTTATGCTCTTGCTCCTAGTAAGCGTTCTGTTTCTCCCACCGACGGGGCTCGCAGCCCCCCCAAAGTTTACGCTTCCTCTCTTGCTCACAAAGGCTTGCAGGGAGTCAAGGCGCTTCTGAAGATCCTCGCTCCGTTGCCTTTCCGTCTCAACTTTCGATGTCATTTCCTTTACCCTCTCTTCTATCTCGCTTCCTCCCTCTTTTTCCTTGAGCTCATTAGTGAGCTCCGTTATTCTCGCTTGGGCGACCTTTAAACGAGTCTTGTCGTCCACGGTCTCATTCTTGTGCGCGTGGTTCTTGATTGTTTTGCACAGCTGACCAAACTTGAGCGTACTAATCGTCTCGTCGTGATGCATCGGGGCAGCTGTTAGGGTGCACAAGATTGAAGTGAGTGTATTGCCTCCCAGCGAATTCTTTAAAATTCGCGTGAGCTTGCTGTCGCGGAAAGGAATAAATGTGTTCTTAGACCTGCTGGCCTTCCTTGCCGACTCCCCCAGCTTGCTGATCACAGCACCCAGGGCAAGAAGGGACTTGTTGATGTTGCTGTGAATTCGGGGGGAGTGTTTGCGGGTTAAACAGTGTCGATAAATTGAGAAACAAACAAAAAGCGATAAATCGAGAAACAAAAAGCTTCAAGAAATAGTTAGTTCTAACCGAGATTTTCTTAATAGTATTGATGAATTCTTAAGTCCTGAGATTTATAAATCGGTTGATTATGGAATTCCTTTACATATATATAAAGAAATTGATAGAAAAATAGATAACAGCATTACTTATTCAGATTTAATTGTTTACTTATTAAACACTTTTAATGATCAGAAGACTATTAACTATTTAGAAGTTGGAGTATCTGTTATGAAAAATTTTATGCAAATTAATAGTGCTCTCAAAGGTGCCAATTTATATGTATATGATATCAACCCAATAGTTCCATTGTTCTCATCCCAATTTGAGATTAATAACGAAACAAACAAAAAAGTATTCGAATCTACAAATGGAGAAAATAAAATTATATATTTTCAGAAATATGTTTTACTGCAGTACCAACGGTATCAATTTTTTCAGCAGCATCATCTGGGATTTCAATACCAAATTCTTCTTCAAAAGCCATAACAAGCTCAACTTGATCTAAACTATCAGCACCTAAATCATCAACAAAAACAGCGGTTTCAACAATCTTGTCTTCTTCAACACCAAGATGATCAATTATAATTTTTTTAACTTTATCAAAAATTTCTTTATTATCAGACATGTTCTATAATTTAATTATGTTAATATTTCTTTACAACAGCATTGCTAAAGGCAACGCGACCAATTTAATTATTTGCTTTTTAAATGCAATAGATAAAAAAAATTTTTATTTACTAGTTCTTTCGACGTAAGTCAGAGCTTCCATTTTAATA
>ERZ651776.3211-NODE-3211-length-16572-cov-5.140588_pt1 | contig 16572 bp, 14 predicted proteins | sample MGYA00514761_ERZ651776 | MGnify/ENA metagenome assembly ERZ651776 | reverse complement strand
CACTCACTCACTCACTCACTCACTCACTCACTCACTCACTCACTCACTCACTCACTCACTCACTCACTCACTCACTCCCCAATATGGGGTACCTCGGTACATCACGCTTAATGCGAATGCTAATGCTCGGAACAGACTGCTTTATTTATGGCTTTTGGAGAGGAGAAGGAGGGATCGACGAGTTGGAGAGATGAAATAACAGCGATTGCTTTCACTCAGGGCCCGGGGATGGGAGGTCCCCTCCGAGCGTGCGCTGTCGCTGCCCGAACCATCGCCTCTTTGTGGGGCAAGCCGATGATTGGCGTCAACCATTGTGTGGGTCACATAGAGATGGGGAGGGTTTGCACTGGGGTGGATGACCCTGTTGTACTTTACGTTTCTGGTGGGAATACACAAGTCATTGCCTACAAGAACCAGCGGTATCGAATTTTTGGAGAGACCATCGATATCGCTGTAGGGAATTGTCTCGATCGTTTCGCAAGAGCTTGCAACATCAGCAACGACCCTAGTCCAGGCTACAACATTGAAGTGGAGGCCCGGAAGGGAGGAAAGTTCATCGACCTACCTTATGTGGTGAAGGGTATGGACGTCTCATTTTCCGGATTATTAACCAGCGTCCAGAAGATTGCGAAGGAAAAGTTGAACAAGAGCGAGGAGGATGGTGGTGTGAGCGTATCTGACCTGTGCTTTAGCCTGCAAGAGACAGTGTTCGCCATGCTCATCGAGATTAGCGAGAGGGCCATGGCGCATGTCAGGAGTAAGGAGCTGCTGATTGTTGGAGGTGTAGGTTGCAACAAGAGATTGCAAGAGATGGCGGCGAAGATGTGCGAACAACGCGGCGCCGTTTTGAGCAAGATGGATTCGCGCTACTGCATTGACAATGGCGCCATGATTGGGCAGGCAGGGATTTTCGCCTTCTTGCAAGGGGAGAGGACTCCAATAAATGAAACTGAGTGCAGCCAGAGGTTTCGAACCGATGCGGTCGAGGTGGTGTGGAGAGAAAAAGGCGAGGACGCGTAGAAGTACATTTTGCCATCCATGGAATGTCATGGATTATTGCTGAATTCGTAGGATTAATATTGAACCTTAGTTTTTTGCCAAATGCCACCTGCTTTTTTCTATCCCCATTCTACACCTCTGTTGTCCTCTTTTTCTAACGATCTCCACGGTCCTTTTTAACCTTGCTCCCCCTTCTCACTGCATGTACAGCACTTCCCCTCGGTTGGCTCGGTGAAGCGTCCTTGAGCTGGACAGGCGAACCCCCGCTCACAAATGTTGATGGCGCTGATAAAGCTTCAATCTTCTTCTTCCAGAAGTCTTCCTCTGCCTTAGCTTTGTCAGCATCGAAGTGGAGAGGTTTGCTATTCCCTCCGTACCCAATTCTCTCCCCTTCTTGCGGATCTTGCCTTCCGTAGCCACTGGACCTCACTTTTGAGTGAGCTGAGGACGTGGGTGCAGGACGAGCCTTGTTCGTCTTGGTTGCCGATATCGATTTCTTCCTCCTGATTGCACTCACAGCACTACCGCGCGATGACGACGAATGATCTTCGATCGTCGAGTCAGAGGTAGGCTCCGCTGCCGGCACTGTAGTCTGTCTTCCGCTACCCGTCTTTACCGACGTCTTTCCCCCTTGAACAGAATGTTGTCCATATCCTGAACTAGTCTTCACTGGCTGCCTCTTCAGCCCTGACCTGTTCAGATTAGTCTTTGGGGGCGGAGAAGGGAGGGAAGACGTGGAAGGAGGACCCGCAGCCGACAGAGCCGCAATTTTATTTCGCCAGAAATCCACTTCGTCATCCTTCTTGATTATGTTTGAGCCAGGCTCTTCCAATTCAGATATTCGTTTCATTGAGGCAGACACATTGTCCATCACAGCAGCTGCCTCAGCCATGACACCGCTCATGGCACTGAGTTGAGCCATTTTTTCGCGCTGCGCATTCAAAAATGCCATTGGGTCTTCGTCCATTGTGGACCCGGGAGATGGGATGTTTGAAAAAATGGGAAGGGGTTGTAAGAGGGTGGGCGTATGAATTTTAGGCCTGTAAATTCGACGGCCTAGCAGAGATAGATAGAGTAACAAGAGTCTCCTTCGCGTTTATTTTGCGTGTTCAGATATTTTCACTGTGAAACAATTTTTCTGCAAAAAAAAACAAAACAAAAAAAACAAACCAGGGAGAAAGGGCAAATGTAAACCATGAAGCGCATCCTCATTATTGTCACCTTCAGCCTACACAATGCTTACAACTGCTGGTTTTTCCTCAACTTCACAAATTTCAAGCCTGCTGAATCTCTTTACCAAGTATCAGAGGCGGACATTGGTCTTATCACAACAGCAGGATGGATTGGGATCATCGTAGGTCTACCCCTTTTGGTTACGAAATGGCACCGTTCTATGCTTCTGTTTTCAGGTTTTCTGAATACAGCACCGTCGCTTCTCCGGAGCTATGTTTCGCATAACTTGTCTGAGTTTCATGGTGTTGACATAGTCATTCTCACCAATTTTTTGGCAGGTGTGAGTTTTGGAGTTTTAGGGGCTTGGCCAGCGATGCTGGCATCGCAGTGGCCCCAAGAGTGGAGGGCGACAATTACAGCAATTTGTAGCCTCTCGAACTACGCCGGGGGTACAGCCGCTGTTCTTACGATGCCATTAATTGCTGATGAAGCTGATGGGTTGCTGCGGGTTTTTGAGTACCAATCATACATCGCTATTGCTCTAATGGTGTCAACTTTGACGTGGTCCTGGATTCCTCCCTATGAATCGTCGAACTCAACAGATTTAAGCACTTCTGTGTCTGCCCTCACGCTCCGTCTGTCATGCAATGGTCTGATCATCGGGATCACGCTGCTGCTTCAAGGAATGAATCAATATGTCTTTTCATCATTTGGCTTTTCAGATTTTGCGTCAGGCGCAGCTAACTCTGTCTACCAGGGCACTGCAGCTGTAAGTGGAGTTGCTCTGTCTCTTCGTGTGGTGGATGTCGATGGGGTCTTTTTCACTCGTCGAAAGATGGTCACTATGGGGGCTTTTGGTTACTTATTTTTCTGTGTATTTCTGCTGACAACTGGCGGCAAGGGTAAAGCTGCAGAATGCACTCTTTATTTTCTCAACGCGATTCTAGGAAGTACTTTGATGGGGGCTCTCCCCCTCCTTCTCCTTGAGAGTATCAATGAGGTCAACTATGGAAATGATGAATGCGTCGGCGAGAACGTTGTTTGCGGCGTCGTTTACTTTGAAGCAATCGCTGTCGCAGCCGTTTTGACATTTTTGACGACAGACGAGAGCGGTAGTACAACAATTTTGGTCGTTGGCGGGCTTCTGATCGCCGCATTGACGGGAACTTTGATTCTCGATAGGAGGGAAATGAAAAAAAGCAGAGAGACGGAAGTGAGTAGGGACAACAAAAAATTATTACTAAGAAGCGCGTAGGTGTAAAACCGTCAGAAAATTTTTACGCCAGATCGCTCAACATTCCTATAAGTCCTCATTGACAAAAGGCTGGGCAGCTTATTCCGTTGCCCTTATATGCCTCAACATTGCTGTTTGTCGGTTGATTTTCTAGCAAAGCCTCGCAGTTGCTTTCCCACCCCATACGGTCTTTGAGCTGGAACCAAACATTTGGCTCAACCTCGTCTATGTAGCATTTTGCCTGCTCATTTGTCGTCAGGACTCTCTCACCGGCGGCAAAATTTTTGTTCGGCCACTGGAAAAAACACTCGCCGCTCCAATCATCAGGGATTTTATTACTCAGAGAATATTCGTGAGCCTCAAGAATTTCCTTTGCTAGCCTCTCTAGATAATCTTCGTCGTAGCTCGTACTCTTCTTGGGCACGGTGAATTTCCTCGCGTCACTGGTGTAGAAATTCAGCCGGTTGTGGCTGCTGATTGTCCTCCCGTTCTCGTTGGCGCAGTAGCCATATGCCGATTTGAGCTCAATTAGCAATTTTCCTTCGGGCAAAAAGAGTCCATTCCACAGGTTTGCCCCAAATAGTCCGATAAGTACATCGCTGGATTGAATCTTGGTGAGCGTTTGTTTTGTATGGTCATACCTATCCCTTTCATTCGTCTTCCAAACGAAGTCGTTACCCTCTAAGAAAGAAAAGTCAAAGTATTTGCTGAAGACGGATCGGATGAGCTCAACATTTCCGTCGTCTCGAGATGTTCCGCTACCAGATCGAAGCGCCCAGGTGACCTTGATTTTCCCACCACTTACAGTGATCTCGGAAGAAGATTCAGAACTTTCCCGAACTACACCTCCTCCTTCCACCATGTCGTAAAGAGAAAGAATCATCTTTTTCCCCTCTCGCCAAAAGTTGTAGTAGAAATCGTTTGTGCCCCACCGACCCTTTAAATTGTGATACATCACATCCCACGCCCCGGTTCTGCCCGGGACAGGTATATCGATGGCGCGAAAGCAGTGAATTTTGCCATCATCGAGTTTGTTATCGTCGAAGTACGAATTGATGTCCATATTCACGTTGCTGAACCTGCCGGGGCCAAGATGGTTAGTGCCGCTTCAATTTTAGGCTGGAATGGCATTTCGTTTTCTGTTTGCATTTACACTACAAAGCAGTAGCAGTCTTTCACGCGATATTCTACTAACCTCAAGAAAAAATCGTACAGAAAGCTCGGCTTACCAGGTATCCCCCCGAACGTCAGCACGACGGTGTCGTCAAGAGGCAGCGTAATTTTGCTTCCCTTCTCAATTCTTCGAAAAGATTCGATTTTCTCTCGAATGAAAAAGAGATATACAAGCATAGGGTTGATTATATTGATAATAAGGTGTCCCTGATTACAAGCGAAGCAGTTGGCTGGGTTATTTACTCGCGCAAAGACAACATGGCGATTCTCCATGCTTTCACAGGCGTTTTCATCGAAGTCATGATCGACGAGCTCAATGTTGGTCACGCGAGGAGGGATGCTACTTTCTTTGTTAGGATCTCCCCAAGGCAAATGTCCTCTACAATGAACGAACGACCTTGTGTTAGCAAAGGAGAGGGCGATTAAGATAGAGAGAAACTTAGAAGCTGGTAAGCGAGAGGCCTTATATATCGATACTTACCTGCTCTCGAAATACTTTTCCGTGAGCAATTTCCTGTCTTCTTCCTTCGCTTTGTGAAAGTACAACACTCCATTTTTGTAGCTTACGTTTTTCAAGGGCCAGAAAATGTTGGACGCAATATTGTTGGGGACAGGAGAGAGGTGGGAGCCGGTAGGGTTGAGGTCTTCCACCCCTCCATCAGCAACTTCTTCAGCGTTCGCATCGGCATACATCTCGCGCCCACTATCGACAAAACTGGACGCCTCTGCTATGATATCCCCTAGCCATAACTCCTTCATCCTCGAATATTTGCCCCCCTCCCCATCTGGGATACCTCTCACAAATTTTCCTCCCTCCCTCCTCATCACGTCGACAGTCGTTTCTTCCAAATGAATCCCCAAAACCTCCACATCCTTCAGAGACGACGGATAAGTCATTGACAACACATTTTCACGGTACTTAGCCACCCTATGGTTGCTCTTGGACTGTGATTCTGTAGGCCAGACGTTGGAGGCATCGTTGCTGTTGTGCGAACCTTTTCCGGTATGCTCACCTCCGAGTTGCAGAGTTGTGGCATAGCCACTCTCATCTGAAAAATTCGGATAAAGTGTCGTCAGTCCCCTTCCAACGGCAAAATCAACCATGAAGCGCTTCCAACTCTTGGGCCAAACATTGCTGCGCAGGCCTTCATACAAGAGCGAGTCGGGGAAAAACTTAAGATCCCCGTAGTTTTTAACGGAATCCTTCCTGGAGTCCTCCGATTCATCATAGAATTTGAGGCGTTCGACAGCAAAGTCGTAGAATTCACCAGCGTAATTTGAATTGTAACATCCTCCCCAGGAGGAAGGAACGGGGGTCTGATATACGCTGTCGGTTTGTTTCAAGTGCTTGTAGGCATGAAAACGACTGAAGGGCTTTCGTAGCTCTTCAACTTTGATTGGGGACAAGGAGATTCCAACAAGTTGTGGGTCGAATAGGTCGATATTGCTTGATACAGCTATTAACCATTGATAATAATATGGTGAAACTAAAAAAGCGAAAGCGCAAGGGGTCAAGGGGTCAAGGGGTCAAGGTTAGAGGAAATAATGACATGTCTCCTCTTCCTTCTTCCACAAAAACCTCACCTCTCATGTCATCCTCCAAGATTAGCATCAGCGTGTCCTTCTTGGGTCTTGAAGCATTGAAAATATCAAGCCACATCTTACGCAGACCGTTTTGTCTATCTTTAACGTCATAAATGACATCGCCGTATCTCCACCTGATCGATTTTGGGGTGACTATTGAATTGATGATTTCCTTATAATCCTCACCAGGGCAGTTGTCAACGTGCAGGTAGAGGTCGATCGTTGCCAGACGGCCATCATAGTTCGCAGTTGTGATTTGTGAGAGGAGAGTTGTCAGAGAGAGGGGACGCGAACAGCCAATGACATGAATCTCCAGGTTGGGGGGAGATGGGTTTTGTTGGCCAAGAGAGTAGGCGAGTTCCTTCAATGTGTCCTCTTCTTTACCCACCACAGCGACATTTCTCAGCAAAGAGTGCGGCGGCCCATCCTCAACGCCCTTATCTAGCTCTCCAGACTCATACAAAAACGACACATAAAGGTTCAAAAGAAGGAACAGAAATATGACAAAAGAGAGAAGCTTGGTGCGTTTTGCCGATATTCTGAGTATGACGCCCGTCATGACATGGAATTATACGGTCGGTTGACAGGAAATATGCGGCCTAGAAAGGTTTAAAATTAAGTATTTTCATAAGGTATCCGGGCACACGGGCTTTTTTTGCTGGATTTCGGATGGGGCTCTGTCATCATATAAGTCCTTATTTATAACAGAGCTGAGAGCTGAGAACCGAGAACTGAGACCCCCAGAGAATTTAAACCCCCAGAAAATTTGTCCTAACCTCCCCCTTTCGACTTCTGACATTGGAGAACTCCAAGAATGTCCAGTAGTATAAAGCCCAACGACGTTTTAAAATTCTGGTTCTCCCGTTCTGCCTGCACAGAATCCCGTTCCCTCCTCTCCTCCTCCACTTGGATGATGTCTCAAATGCCAAAATGGTTCGGTATATCGTCGTCCTCCTTCCAGAAAATCCCCGCCACGGAGCAGGCGCAGATAGACGACTCTTGCCGATTCCTGGAGCCCGCCTTGGAAAAAGCGTTCACAGGCGTACTTTCCACGGACCCCGACTGGAAACCCGAATCTCCTGATGACTACAAGCCCCTCCTCGCCCAGACCATCCTTCTCGACCAGATAAGTCGCAACATATACCGCGGTTCTACGTCTGCTTTCTCGTACGACAATAAGGCGATTATCTGCGCGAGGAAATTGCACGAGATGGGAATGGTTGAGCTAGAGGGGGTCGAACTCAGCGAGTGCATGTTCGCGTTCATGCCGCTCACGCATAGCGAGGAACTGGTTGACCACGAACTCAACACGCACCTTGCGAAGAGGCAGGCGGAACGGTGGCCGGGAAACATGTCCTCTGAGACTGTAAAACAAGCGGAAGATCATGCCATAGTTATACGTCGTTTTGGACGGTACCCTCACCGAAATAAACTCATGGGAAGAGAGGGGACGCCGGAGGAGATCGAATACCTAAGTGATGTGGAGAACCTACCCGCCTGGGCCAAGTCGCAGATGTAGACGACGCAAATGTTGAGCATGTAAACAATGCTGTAAACAGTGCCCTGTGTATTGAAGAAAATTATCTACCTGGGTACAGTTATTTTCTCTAATCTATCTCCAAACCTCGCAGCTCCTCTCAATATCAATCATCCTGTGGTGCAACAATTAATTCGAGCTCTATGTGAGAGAGCTGTCAACCTAATTGTTATTTCTGTCATTTTCTCTCTCTGACATCGGGACGTCCTCAATATTAAAATGAGGATATTTAAATAAGAGCTGGCACACCAATCCTAATGAAGACTGTGGCAAAGACAACACCAACAATTGCCGTGCGACGACTTCCCTTCGCTTTCTCTTTGAATTTCTCCGCCAACGCTGCTGGCATTGCTCTCCAACCAGCGCCGTCGGGGTTCCACATTGCGGGACGACGACCTCTCGCCGCCCCACGCCCTCATTGGCCATTGGCGCCAGATGACAACCAGATCCCACTCACTAAGCATTGACCGGCAACAAGAGACCAAGAAACGATGGCGGAGTGTCCGTCAAATTTACGGAGGGCATACACTACTCCTCCCAAGAGGTGGCAAGATCCCATGGAGACACGGGTGATGCGGTTGAGGAGGGACGTAATGGTGACGTTTTCGATCGCTGCCTTCTCTTTTGCCTTGCTGAAAGAGATCTTGCAAGATGTGGCTGCTTGGGAAGAAGTATTGATGGTCATCCTCATGAGAATGAGGGACAACACCGTGGCTGTCAGGCAAAGGAGGGGTTGAGCTCTGATGTTGGCTATTAAGAGAGGAGCAGAGGTTGGGAGGAGGATAGCAGCAACAGACTTCATGTTTTTGGCCGAAAATAGCGCCTCTGCGTTGACCTTCGTATGGTCCATAATGCCAATCTGAGAGCTAGCAACTATTTCTTTCTTTGTTGAGCAGAATTAATTTCTCGTGGATTTTTTCCGAATTTTTGGTCGGCGGATGGATTTTTTAGGCAAAGGACTTTAAAGACATTCCTGGCCGCCTCGGGAAGGATATTGAGATAGAAAGAACACACTCCGAGAATAACAAAGCACTAAACTGATTTGCGAGGGGAAAAATCATAAATAGCATCTTCTTGCTTGATCCCTTTTTTTTCTTTCTTTGTGCAAACTCAACATATCCACTACTAAAAACAAATGAGGGGATTTCTTCTCTTCTCCCTGTTTTGTCGCGCGACGTTTGGGAGTACAGAGCCGATTAGCATGCAAAAATGCCTTCACTACTATCGCGGCAGTCTTGGAGGTGAATTGTCAGTTTGTCAACTCTTCCCCTTTGGGTTGTCTGCCTCTGCCGTTGACAACCCAAGTGATGCAGGTGATGTTTTCGATCTCGAAGGTTATCAAACCTGGAGCACAGACAACTTAAATATCGAGGACATGGGTCCTTCCCCCACTGAATGCCACTCAATCGAGGACCCTTACCAGTGCGAGCAGCTGGTTGGTGAAGTCTATGCATGTAAGTGGAATGATATCCATCAGGAAGTTGTAGACTGGAGTGGGGTAGAAATACCACAATGGACTTGGACTTGCGACGGAACGCCCGAAAACTGTGCAGACCAAACCGTGTGCCCACCAGAGGGTGTTTTCCACTCGGTTAAGTGTATAGGACCCTACAAAAGTGATTCTTTTTTCATCGGGGCAGAAGACGTAGTCGCTGACCACCACTGTCCAACTCCTAAGCCGTCCACCTGCGCACCTGGCCCGGCGGCGGAGTTCCGCTGCTCGGTACCCGATGGCGACTTTGGGGAGGTTAATGTTGCTTCTTGTGGGTTGGATGCCCAGGCATATCTTGAAGAAGAAGGTAGTTACGACGATTCGACGTACGCATTTCGAACAGTTACATGCTGCTCCGGTAGCTCTGATTCTGACGGCTGTGGCGTTCAGGTCCCGGACACTTATTGCCCGTGTCCCAAACCTTGGTCCTTTTCGGAACGAGGAGAAGATACGAAAGAGGAGGGGGAGGAGGACCTCCTAGGTACTCTCTCCCTTCGCGAGGTCATTGGATCTTTATCGGACCCCACCTGCGCGTCGTTGGGATCGGCAATCCTGTACGAAGAAACCTCATCATGTGGAGTCAATAGCTTGTTCAGCCTTGAAAATCTTGACGCCTCCACCCTCTTTGTCGACAGCTTGATGACAATGACACCTTCTAACGTCGAGGAATGCCGCGGGGGCGACGATGGCGAAAATTTTAGGCGGTTGCAAGAAGGTAGCAGCGAAGATCTTTGCACACGCTGCTCTGCCGGGATCAGGATGAAAGCGAGACAGTTCCTTGAGGCGGACTGTCTTGCAGATCTTATTTTGGAGCTTTTTGAGGCCGGCACGAATGAGGAAGCCGCCGATGTTAGCGCGGACGACTCCTTTCAACCAGATAGTGAAGAGCTCGGGCAATCTTTGCAAATGTTCGGTTTGATGATATTATTTGAAATAATTCCTCCTGTATGGACTGAAAACGTCATGGGCTGCGGTGGAACGTGCGCGGGCGGGAAGAATTACTGCAGTAGTCTTCTCAGCGGTGCAGCTGATCGGAATGCCATCTTGACGGCGATGGAAAGCGATGGCGATGTCAATGACGATGCTGGAGGTGGGATGTCGTTTGGCGGAAGGAGACTCTTTGAGAAGGCGACTGGTATGGCTGATATGATTGATCAAGTGAATACCGCCGATCTCATTGCAAAGAACACATTCTTGCGTGAAGTCTTTGGCCCGGGTGGTCGAAAATTCGACAAGGAGAAGGTTCTACGTTTATTTCCTATGGCTATGGCAGCAACGACGGAGAAGACGGTGACGAAAAAGACGAAGACGATGAAACAGAACATCGGGATTGTTCCAAACAACCGAGAGGGACATCTCAGAAGATCCCTTAGTTTCAGCTCCTGCCCAGTTATAAGCAACCTCTTACAAACTATCGGGAACAATGCACCTAATGAATCTCAGATGGCATCAATTTGCGATGAGGTCCACAGCAGCCAAGATTGTGAATCTGACGTCCGAGAAATCGAAGATATGTGCGTCTATTTGGCAACAAACTGCCACGAAGATTATCCGCAACTTGACTGTGACGTCAACGACTTGCTGGACGACTTGCTGGACGACGAGTCTTACGTCGTAGACGACGGCAAATATTACGACGATTGGTATTATCAGGATGATGAATTCGATGACGACTGGTTAGGGGATGGCGGCAACAGTAATGGCGCCGATGATTGTGTCAACACAGATAAAGGTGTTACGGATTCAGATGGTGATGGCTGCGATGTATACAAGGCGGCATGGTGCGGCTATTTTGATACTGACGTCTTTAATTCAATGGAAATGTGTTGTATCTGCAAGTACCCTACCTATGACGATGACTATTACTACGGCGGCGACTGTTACGACTCTGACTACGACGCAACCGACAGTTTCGGCGACTCGTGCGCAGACTACACACTCCAATGGTGCGGGACTGGTGATGATGATGATTTTAATTCAATGGAAATGTGTTGCATCTGCCAAGGTGACTTGGGTGACTACGGTGATGATATGTACTACTACGGTGACGATGACTTGGGTTACTACGGTGATGATATGTACTACTACGGTGACGATGACTGGGGTTACTACGGTGATGATATGTACTACTACGGTGACGATGACTTGGGTTACTACGGTGATGATATGTACTACTACGGTGATGATATGTACTACGGTGACGATGACAAGGGTTTCGCCCCCCCTGTCTTTTATCCGGTTAGCCCCCAAGATTATGACTTTCAAGATCCTACTAAGAAGGACGGGTGCTCATGCGATCCAGAGGTACCCTGTCAATCAGCACAATCTGACGATCTGCCCGGCGTAATCCCCAATTTCTGTGGCCCCTACAATGCTGCACCGTCGTGTTGCTGGGAGTCTTACCTAAAGCCGTCACTAGAGATCATTATGCGCAACAAGATGAAGGGAATGTTGACTTTGACCGGACTCATGACCGATCTGGAGGATAGTTTTGACCTTTTAATGGATAGTACTGTTGAAGGTTATTTCAATAAGCTCGGATCACTTTGCCCAGCTAGCCCTATGGCTGCTCATGGTTCAGGAACATGTGACTACTCTGTATTGAATGGTGACGCGGATACCTGCCCTGACTCACTTTTCCTGGAGGCCATCTACGGAACCGAAGATTGGCCTGTGGCTGTTGATGACTACTATGGAGTGGCTGTAGACGACTACTATGGATACCAGCAGGACGACTACTACGGCTATATTGAAGACACCAATGACGGTCCTGTCGTTGACCCCCCTGCAGACGACAATAGTAATACCCCCGACCCAGGCACGGACGAGGATGTCGACCCTGAGACAGGCGAGGAAGCGGACACCGGATTAGACGGTGATGCGGAGAAAGAGGTTGCCACAACCTCCCTTGAAATTAGTGTCCCCGCTAAGCTAGAGCTAAACGGAGTCGCACAACCCGAGGAGAACGAGGCCTTTGACGCCTTCGTTAATGTCATGAAGAGTACTTTAACGGAAATTATGGATATTACCGAGGGAGCTCACATCGAGATATTGGCTATCAACGGAGTTTCGATTACCCGTCGTCGACTTGGTGACGCGCTTGTGGTTGATTTTTTAATTGTGATGCTTAAGCAGTGCGACGGAGAGTGCGCGGGAAATGAACTTTTGGATGAGATTATGGAGGACATTCAGGCCTCAAACGATAAGCTCATGGATGCAACAAGCAATGGAAGCAACGTCTTTGCTAGCACGCTTACTGAAAAGGCCGAGGAAGAAGCCGAGCTCGGTGATATGGTTCACGATATGGCCTCAGTAACTGTGAGTCAGTATGTTGCTCCAACAGAGGACACTCTGCTGGCATCCCTTCAGTCAGCGGAAGTCACGATTATCTTTGAAGACGGTTCAAGTTCTTCAGGAGACGGTGGTACTGCTCTTGACTTCGAAGATAACGATGGCAACAATGCCAATGCCGATGCCGATAGCGATGTCAACAAGGGGGGCGATGTAGTTACTGTCATTATCAAAGGAACATTGGAGATTTCAGGCATCATTTGGAGCATCGTTGATGTGCCTGAGGAAACAGGCCTAATCTTTAATAGTGCTGTTAGAAAGAGCATTGTCCAGCTTGTTGACGGAGTCAATGACGTTACCCAGGTCAAAATCGTGGATGTGGACACGTCTGGGCCGGATCATGTAGATGACGGGGAAGAGGTGGACGCTGGCAACGACATGAAAAATCCTGTTGGCTCCTTATTGGTCGAATTTGAAATCATCATTGACGACAAATTAACTATTGACAAAGTAAGCGAGGGAAATAAAGCCTGGAAAACAGTTGTAGAAAGCCAGCTAGTGAGCAGCGAAATCTCATTGGTCGATGCTCTCGTTGACCACTGCACTGATCTAGGCATGGATGAGGATTATTTGGACAAAATCAGAGCCTCATCAATAACAGTAACGAGCTTAGCTGTTGAGCTGTACGACGAAGACATGGAACTTTTGGCACTCTTTGGCGGTGTTGGGAGGATTCATGTGAGTAGTAGTTTCACCTTAACGGCTGCAGCTGCTGCCTTTTTGATCTGGGTCTTGTAAACTTGTCTACCTACTATTGGGAAGATGATGAATGGGGGGATACGATGTAAATTTTGTGGAGTTTCAACTTATTAATGTCTGGTATACTGCAAGTGAGATAATGTGGGGATAAGATTTAACTTGAGTGGGTGCAAAGTTTAAATTTGCCTCTTGCTAGCTAAACCAATTTCTTAACAATGTTATGTTTTATTCCTTTTTATGACCGTCGTTAAAAAGTGAAATAAAGGGGTTGTACAGACCCACCCGCTTCTGGTACTCTTTGTACTTCGGATACTTCGCAATCGTTATATCCTCGGTCATCTTCCCGCTTCCCTGAAAAAGTGCGAGCAGCAGCAGAAATCCTATCATGGACCAATTCAACCAATTGCCAGTTGCAGACACAGAGAACAGGTAAAATGCAACCCAGATTGACTGCTCAAAGAAATAATTCGGCTTGCGGACAAAAGAGAACATCCCCGACTGCTTAAAACCGTCTTTGAATTCGCCCGTCAAGGTCTCCTTTGCAGCCTTGCGACGATACTTTTCTGTCTGGAAGTGAAACTGCTGGTCATCAGCAAAAGTCTCCATAAGGACGAAGAAAATGATAGAGCCAGCCGCAGCAAAATCTAGTACATTGATTTCATTTGCACAGTTAGTCGCTGCGGCCACGTTCGCCACGATCGCAGGGCTGGCTATCAGCAGGAGGAGTAGGTTCTGGTAAAATGAGATGAAAATGAGATTGAAAAGCATCCAAGGAAGCGGCTTGGCGAGAATCTCGAACCCAGGGAGGGTGCCAGATCGAAGAAGAGGCCACCGGTAGTCTTCTTCGCCAGCCCAGAAAGGCCAGGTGTAGCCACCTCGGCGGCTGAAGTTGTAGCTGAGTCGGATTCCCCAAATGGTTGTCACAACAGCCATTAAAAGTGTGCGGTCGTCATTCACACACATTATGCAATACACCCACGGAATTATACTCCAGATTTTGTCAACTTGGGAAACATTACCAGTTACTGAACTGATAATAAAACAAGCGGATGCAACAATCCAGCAAAGATGAAGTGGAGGAAGGGGGCCTGTCGAGGGGGGATGAATGAAGGTGTCGAAACCGAAAGCTATTTCATCTGCGCATGCCATTTTGAAAGTTTTTCGCTTTGGATATGTATCTATGAGGACTTATTTTGAGAGGGGGGGGTGGGAAAAAGCAGGGCGAGCCTTGCGAGGAGACCTCAGGGAACTTTTATTGGGTTTTTATTTAACTAACCCACTCCAAACACGACGAATCAACGAGCTTTTATATCAGAAACGAAAAATTCTTTCAACTATATACAAATCGGTAAAGACAATTTCACCCTTCCCCCGCATCTACACTCTGACCATTGTCAAAGAACTATTTCTCCCTTACCCCGCATCTCCTCTGCTTGGAGCGCAACAGCATAAGTGGCGTCAGCCATAGGGACGTCGCGCGTCTGAGGCATTTGTGCATATTGTTGTTGTTGATGGATAACTGCAGTGTGAGCACCCATATTGATTGGAGGCAGGCCCCCTCCGGCAGTGCCAACGGGTGTTAGGCCGCTGGGAGTCATCATATACAAAACTTGCGGATGATTCGGGGTTTGCGGAGACATTTGGTGGACCTGTTGCTGTTGGGCCGGAGGTTGGCTCGGAATAGATTGCATCTCAAGCTCACCATCGGTCACACCGTCACCTTTCATCTCATTGATCACATGTATCGCCTGCATTTCAATGAATGCACTGATCACGCTTACTATCCCGGCGATGATGGACGGGATTCCAAATACTAGAAGGGTCCCCTCCCGCATGCTGTAAATATTTTCGTAACAGTAACGATGGGTTTTGTACTCATAATCATAATCTGGGGTTATGTACACAGGCTCCTCAATTTCGTATGGGCTAATGACTTCCATGTAAACATATACATCTCCAATTGGAACGTTCCGTTCAACAGAAGTTGAGTTCCAAACTTTGTCGATGCATAGATCCAAGTCAACAAGGAGGGTGTCATAAAACGAGTTGAAAGTCTCAAACCTCTCCGTGTCACCGCCGATGGGCCTGTAGACATCGTCAAGAATCTTATCATCGTAGTCATTGGCATAGAAATACAAAAGCTTCATCTTCTCGTTGTAAACTCGCCCTCCCACCTCCGAGTTTTTCATTTCCTCATGGCCAATTTCGTCGTGACAGTCCCCATCATACTCGTACCTCGAATCACTCAATTCCATATTTAACCAATGGAATTCAATGTGGTAGTACTTCCCACCCTACGTTGTGTCGTGTCGTGTCGTGTCGTGTCGTGTCGTGTCGTGTTGTGAGGTAGAGGGAAAGTGTCAGCTATCCAGTGAATTTCTGAACAGCATCGCTTTCTTCGGAAGCCCTGTTTAACCTTTGTTATCAAATTGAAAGATTCATCCCTTATCGCAGACTCACCTTTTCCCCGTCGTGTTTACCCCAGTCGTCGTACGGGTCTTCTACCCAATACTCATCGTCATAATAGTAGTAGTCCCAATAGTTCCGGCACTCTTTTTTCGATTGATTCAGCATAACCGCCCCCATCGGAAGGTAAACACACGCAGTTAATGCATGAAAGATGAGAGTTGTAATGACCATCCCCTGCAAGTGGTATATTCCCTTTTTCCTACAGCAACAGCAGTGCGATTCAGAGAACAAGAATTTCCTGCGCTTGCTGTGCACGTCGTTGGGCACGACAGAGTCATGCGAGCAACAGTTTCCAGTAGAGCTCTGAAACATGCACGAGGTTGTCATTCCGAAAATTGCGGCCATAAAACCAAGGAAACAGCCCGCTACTGTCCCCCAAAAAGTGAGGAAAAGCAAGAATGATAAACTGAACATATATTGCAGATACTTGGCTAATTGTTTCATCAACTTGTTATCGGCAGAAGCTGTCCCAGAGGAGGTGCTCACAAGCAGGCCAGAAGGCCGAGGAGCACGACTCTCTTGATTCGTGGCGTTGATGCCTTGGAGACTACTCTGTGACTGCGCCATTTCCTGGTACATGGCAGCTCAATCAACTTGCTACTATCTTCAGAAACTGGGAGAATTTTTTTCTCTTTTTTTCTATCATCAAAATTAATTGCTAAACATTCCTAACTAATTGATTGACATCTGCTCACGTACTAGTAGTGCAAATTGAGTACAAGGCACTTTTGTCTCCTGCTAGAAACCAAACCAACCATGACTTCCAACACTTGGCTCCTCAGCCTGTTGTTGTTGCAGGTTATGTTTGCTTCAGCTCACGAATGCACTGGGATTAATGTCATCATTAATGGTTACGGCATC
>ERZ651776.3209-NODE-3209-length-16597-cov-4.616102_pt1 | contig 16597 bp, 19 predicted proteins | sample MGYA00514761_ERZ651776 | MGnify/ENA metagenome assembly ERZ651776 | reverse complement strand
CCCGATCAGTTCAAGTCTTATGATGAATTGAAAAAGCGTCTTGATTATGTTCTCGGTATCAAAGGAACGACTAAGTTCCAAGATCAAGAATCAGTTCAGGAAGAAGAAGAGTTCCGTCAACAGAATCGTGGAGAATCAAATCCTGTCCCTCAGTCAATGAAGGAAGAACTTGGTAGTCTCTCTTCTACCAAGACTGATGATGAAGATGATGACACTCTCTCATACTTTGCCGCACTCGCAGCAGACTAAATGAGATAGACCTATGAGAGAGTCTGTTGACTCTCTTAGTTATTTCTGCTTATTATTCAGATAGGAGACTTTGGTCTCCTTTTTTATTAGTTTATAATTCTTGTATTTTCAGTTCTAATTAGTCGATCTTCCAAGTATTCTGAAGATCTTCCATAGATCATAATGTTTCTCATATCATTTAAGAATTGTTGCAAATATGATGGTCTCAGCAAGTAGATGGAAGATTTTTCTTGGTTTTTTCTAGTTTCATACCCATAGTTGTTAACATTGATAACTGGATTTAAGTTTGTCTTGGTATTACTAGGATTTGGAATAGTAAAGTTGGAGTCAACTACTTTTCCTGCAGGAAGAATTAGTCTTCCCTGTGCGTCTTTTACTTCTATAGTTTCATAATGGTGGGGAGAATTTAAATTTTCTACACCATATTTTTTTACTGCATATCGATAGAGATCACGATTTGACAGTGGCCACTGATCTCTTACATTCATGATTCCTGCAGTCATAATAACAACCCAATCAAGTTCTGCACTTCCATAAAGTTCTTCGGCAACTGTATCGGGTCTTGCACCCTCTACAATTTCATACTTATTAAAAATGGTGAATACATTTTGTAAGTCATCACGTAACTTATTTCTTCTGAATAAATTCTTAACTCTCAAATAATTTTGAGAAGAATTGCTGTCAGATAAAAATGATTGATAATCTAATTCTGGTAGTTCTCTGAAGTATCCCATTTTAGTATCCTACTCCTGTTATTTCATCACCATAATCAACATCATAAACTGGTTCAATTTCTTTAAAAGATAATGTCATAACCATTGAAACTGGTGTTCCATCATCATAAGTTGCATAAGTTCCGTCTGCCGTATAATTGACATCAATACTTTCCATAAAACATTGTTTGAATTTGTTTAAGAACTTATGCTCTATTGCACCTTGACGATATCTTAATTCAAAAACATCTGGTGTACTAAGAAATGTTGTGTTAAATGTATCTCCGGCAGATGCTACTTTAGGTGCCATATGTGTTTTAAAGCATCTAATAATATTTTTAATTTCCATTGCTTCCTTTCTACCTCTTGGAGTCATTTTGAATGAAAATTTAAAAGATCTCAAAGTCGGTCCATTAAATAACAGTTCCATATTAGGATTTAAGATTTCACCCGTTGTTCTTGCCAAAAGTTGATCTGGAGTAATATTGACACCTGCGATTCCTGCTGCCTTAGATGCCAATTGTCTAGTTATAAATGCTTTAGTTCCTTCCATACCTCCAGCTGCATTTGTAATATGTTCTAAAGCATTAACCACTTTTTGTGTAGTGGAGTTAAGACCATATTTAAAATCACTAACATAATCTCCACCACTTTCCATTGTATTCATTACACCTCCAATTAATGCAGCTCCAACACTATTCAAACTGGAGTCACCATATTTTGTAGTATTCCCATCTCGAATATTTGATGGAATTGGAAGTAGTATGGTTTTTATTTTACTCTTTCCCTGCCGGGGGCCCTGATTTCTTCTAGCACCCGGTGCGTTTACCATGTCATTTCCAATAGGTTTATACTTAATAATATCTATCCGCAGATAATCAGTCTTTTCATGAATTTCAGCTAATGGATAACGTAATACTTTTTTATCACTAGAGGGTTTGTAAGGAATTACTTCTAAAGGTGTTGGCATCTATCTTTTTACAACTATTTAGAACGAACTTTAGCAAAACCGAGTTCTATCACATCAGACATCTCTTCTGGATAGATTTCGTAGAGTCCACCAATGATTTGATTGTAATCATATTGCCTTCTACTATTCTGAGAATCCCAATGAAAATTAATTCCACGAAACCCCCAAGAGAATACTTCGGTAACACCTACAAGAGGGTGTTGGTCATACTGCATTCCTGGTGTCTTGGCATTATAAAAGAAGGTATAATATTTTCCACTAGAAGGAACTTTACCACCTTCGGATAAAACACTGATTAATTCAGTCATAATATCATCAGCAGTTTCGATACCAATTAAAGTATCAACAACACCACGCACACGATTATCATTATCATCTGTCGGATTTCTTCTTTGTTGAAGTGTCTTTCTTGGCATTACTTAATACCGAGTTCGTTTTCTGTAAGGACCTTAAACTCATAACCATGATCTAAACACCATTCTTTGGCGGCATTCCATTTTGCCTGATTTTTAGCATACTCAACGACTTCATAGACATAACCTTTTGTCTTTCTTTGTTTGACTTTAGGTTCGATACACTGTTTAAATGGTTTGATCTCAATAATCATCTTTTTAATCATACCATTTGATTCTTTGACCTTAATATAAAAGTCTGGAAAGTATCTGTGGTATCTGTTATCAATGGGTGAACGATAGGGAACAATAACTTCTTCACTTCCCCATTCTAAAATATTCTGGTTATTATCACAATAAATCATAAATCGACGCTCCCATAAGGAACGATAAACGATGTTATTGGGATCACCCTTATACTTTTTAGGATAAGATGGTTTATATTTTCCCTTATATGACATCTAAATAACTAATAATAAAGTAGTCTTATAAGGTATTTAGAGTGCATCGTCCTTATGTAAGAGCAATAAATCCAAGAGATGTCAGAGAAGTATTCGGTAAGACATCTCAATCAAACCAATTTCAGGTAACCTTTAATGGAATTCCTAAAGGATTATCTGATCACTTAAGTCAGAATTTTAATGTAAAAAATCCTAATGACTTCATGCAAAACAAAGGAAATCTCCTTTGTTCTGAGGCATCACTACCAGGAACTAGTCTTGCGACGGCAGAAGTAAAAGACAATTTTATGGGAATACCGCAAGAATTTGCCCATACGAGATTATATACTGATATAGATTTTACTTACTTAATAGATTATGACTATACAATTTTAAGAATCTTTGAAGGATGGATTGACTACATCTCTAGTGGAAGTGAAAATGATAAATATGATTCGATACCAAAAACGGACAATAATAATTATTATCGTAGAATGAGATATCCTGAGTTTTATAAATCCCAATCAATGTTTGTTACTAAATTTGAAAGGGATTTTAACTCTAGAATAGATTATCAGTTCTATAATATTTTCCCAAAACTTATGACTGCAGTTCCTCTTTCTTATGGTGGAGCAGATGTTTTGAAATTGGGAGTGAGTTTCAACTATGACCGTTATATTGTAAGTTCACGACAACAAAATAATAGTAGTAAAGGGGGTGAATCTAATGGAAATTTAAATAGTAGTTCAAATAGTAATTCACAAGTTGGTGAACTTAATTCTTGGAAATTTGGGTCGGAAGCATCACTTGATTCACTTGATCTAACTAAATTATCGACAAATTCTTTCAATTTTGATCCTCAGATGTATAAAGGAGGACTCACAAGTAATCAAATAAAAAAACAATTTATTAATGCTGCTAGTTGGACAAATACGGGAGAAGGTGGAAATATTGCTGGAAATGAATCTATAAATAAAAACTACTATAGAATAAATGAATCTGAATCTGAATGACCATCAATTTTCTTCTCTAAATAAAAATAACTGAATTGTATCAATTACTATGTCTTTACCCAAGATTAATACGCCAACGTATGAGATGACGTTGCCTTCGACAGGAAAAAAAATTAAATATAGACCTTTTCTTGTGAGAGAAGAAAAGATTCTAATTATGGCAATGGAATCTGAAAATATGTCTGAGATTACCAATGCTATTGTTCAAATCCTTTCAGATTGTATTGTTTCAAAGGATATTAAAGTAGAATCTCTTGCTACTTTTGATATCGAATACTTATTCTTGAATGTTCGTGCTAAGTCTGTTGGCGAAACTGTTGATGTGAATATTACTTGTCCTGATGATGGTGAGACACAGGTAGAAATGTCGATTGATATTGATTCAATTAAAGTTCAAAAGACTAGAGGTCATAAGAATATCATTAAACTTGATGATGAACTCTCAATGAAATTAAAGTATCCCTCACTAGATCAGTTTGTTGAGAATAATTTTGAGACAGAAGAGGGAGCAAGTGAAATTAACCAGTCACTTTCAATGATTACATCTTGTGTTGAGATGATTTATAATCAAGAAGAGAGTTGGGAAGCATCTGATTATTCGAAGAAAGAACTTGATGAATTTATTGAGCAATTGAATACTAAACAATTCAAACAAATTGAGAAGTTTTTTGCTACGATGCCAAAACTTTCTCATACAATTGCAGTGAAAAATCCAGAAACTGGTGTAGAGTCTGAAGTTGTTTTGGAAGGATTAGCAAGTTTTTTCAGTTAGGTATGGCTCATACAAGTCTTGAGTCATACTACAAGATAAATTTTGCCTTGATGCAGCATCATAAATATTCATTAACAGAACTAGAAAATATGATTCCGTGGGAGAGAGAAGTTTATCTTGCTCTACTTCAACAATACATTGAAGAAGAAAACCTAAAGGCACAACAGCAAAGTGGAATCTAACTTAAACATAAAGAAAACTGATACACCTAAGTTAAATGTAGAGACTGTTTCATCAGCAGTCTTTGGAAAAGATGATGGTGCTGGAGGAGGTTCTGGAGAATCCATTAAAAATATTCATAAGACATTAAGTAAATTATCTGGTCATATAAGAAAATCTCTAGTTCGTATTAAGGCATTAGAATTTAATTTAGAAAAAATAACTCCTAAACTTGAAGAAGTAGAAAAAAAAGTAATAGTTAATGCCGAAAAAAGAATTGAAGTAGAAAAGAAAGTAATAGTTAATACTGAAAAAACGACTGAAGTAGAAAAAAAATCAGTAGTCAATGTTGAAAGAATTGTAAAAATTGAAAAGATATTAGAAAAGAAAAAAGACAATGTAGGGGGTATAGGGGGCAATCAAAAAGATTTAACTAAAAGTCTTATAGAAACAAATAAGATTCTTGTAGGTATACGACAACAACTTGCTCTTGATTCTGCAATGAGAGTAGCAGATCAAAGAAAGAAAGAAGATGTATTTAAGAGATCTCAATCTAGAAAGAAATTAAATGCAGAGGAAAGTGCTTTAGAGAAAACTGCAAAAAATATAGGTAAAGGAGTTAAAAAAGTTGTTGGTAAAGTATTATCCCCAGTTAAAAATTTCTTTGCTGATTTATTAGATTTTCTTCTTACTGTTGGTGCTGGTATTGCAGTAAATGCAGCATTTGAATGGTTAAAAGAACCAAAAAATAGAGAACAACTTGATCAATGGTTTGGTTGGGTAGCAAAAAATTGGAAATGGATTGCAGGAATTACAGCAGGTATTTTATTACTACAACCTATATTATCGATTGTTGGTGCCATTGGTGGTGCAATAGTAACAATTAAAGCTGGTCTTGACATTTTTAATTTTATAAGAAGAAGATTATTTGGTGGGGGAGGAAAACCACGATCACCGGCATCAACTACTGGAGGAGCAAAACCACCAGTTGGAGATCCTGGAAGGGCTGGAGGACAAAGTGGAGGATTCAAAGACCCTAATAGATATAGACCACCCGGACAAACCCGTGCCGGTAGTAGCTTTAATTTAGAACAGGCAAGAAAAGTGGCGCCAACTCCTGGTTCTGCTGTGCCAAAAGGAGGCATTTTCTCAAGATTTAGTAAGATAAAACCAGGGTCTCCGGCGCAGATGATGGGACAAATAGTTCTAGGAGATGCTTTCGGTAGAGCAGGGAATTTTCTTAGTAATAAATTTGATGAGTTCCAACTTAAAAAAGAAATAGAACTCTATAATAATCTAGATGATGTAGGGAAAAGTGCAATGGTATCGGAATATAAAAAAATAATACAATCTCAAGAAGAACAACAGACAGCTCTCGGAGGTTCTTTACATTTTCTTGATAAATACCTGCTAAGATTAGGAGGAGAAACTATTTCTGAACAAATGATTCGGAGGCGTGAAGCATTTTTATATGGTATTGGACAAAGAGAAAGAGGTGGTCCTATAGCAGCAGGCAAACCTTATCTGGTCGGAGAGGGTGGACCAGAACTTGTCGTTCCAAAAATTAGTGGAACAGTAATTAATAATATGAAAACTGAAAAAATCTATCAGATGATTTCTTCTGATATGGGTGAAGGTAATATTAATATGATGAATCTATCACCAATTACGAATCAAATGCCACCACCAGAAATGCCAGATATGGGTGTTGGAGAGGGGGCAACAGAAGTTCCGGAAATTGCTAGTGTTAATATGGCAAATCCTTATCGTCAATTAACTCCAATGTTATATGGAATAACGGTATAGTATCATGGTAGCATCTATAGTAACAGGATTAGCAAAAACGATAGGATCCCAAATTGCAAAGAAGGGAGTTAAAAAAATTGCTGTAAAGAAGGCAAAATCTAATAAAAAAATACCAAAAAAATCAAAACTGATTTCATCAAGGGAAAATGAAATTGAAGAAAATTCTTCAACGACCAAAGATAGTGGTGAAAAAACAATATCAAGTCTTACTGGAAGTTCAAAAAAACTTATAATTAAAGAAGCTTCATCTTCAAAATCTCAGGTTGAGCAACTTAAAATTAACGTAACCAATATTCATAGTTTTCTTAAACGCAGAAACAAGAAAGAAAAGAGGTTAAAAGAAAAAAATAGAAGACTTACAGTACAAAGAATAGAAAAAGAAAAGTTACAAAGAGAAGAAAAAAGATTGGAATCTCCATTAGGAAATTCATTAAAAAAAGTAAAAAATTCTGTTATTTCCGCTCCAGGAATGAGTTTATTTGATAAGTTACTTGGATTTGGATCCTTGGTTCTTGCTGGAATTTTGGTAAATGGATTGCCAGCAATTTTTAAAGAAATTAAAGAATTTGTCGATAATTTAGTTAGTTTTATCACACCGATTTATTCTGGATTTGTGCTTTTAAAAGCAGTAATAGATGGAGAACCACTTGATGATCCAGAATTGAATCCAGAGAAAAAAAGAATGAGTGATCAGGTAAAAAAACTCAAGAAAGAAATTGAAAAAATAAAGAAAAACTTTGGACCTTTAGGATTCGTTATTACGCCATTTGAAAAACTTGTAGATGCTGTTTTTAAGGCTTTTCGTGGTGATAAAATTGTATTAGCAACTAAAACTGAAATTGATGCAGAAACTGGAGAGAAAAAAGTAATTGAGGGATTTAAAGATTTAGAAACTGATACTTTTATACCGAGAGATTTTACTGACGCAGAGAGAGATTCATACAACAGACAAAGAGCACAACGTATACCGGATCCAAATATTCCCGGTTCTTATTCTTCAGGAGCTTATATTGGACCAACTGGAGATACAGATGGACAAGAAACTGGGTTGAATATGAATTTAGATGGTGGGATTGGAACTCCCATTTATGCCCCATTTGATATGATTTATAAATCAACCGGAACTGATGGTAAACCTTCTGTTGGATTAGATGGAACTTCATCAGCACTTGGTCCTTCTGGTAAAGGTTTTGGATATTATGGTGCCTATCGTTATATGAAAGGAGATAAAGAGTATGAAGTATTAATGGGACACTTTAAAAATCTCCCTTTTAAAGGAAAAGAAGGACAAAAAATTCCAAAAGGAACATTGCTTGGATATCAGGGTGCGTCTGGTAGATCTGTTCCTGGACCTGGAAATCCCGATTCTGTATATCCTCACATTTCTCTTCACGTTAATGGTATAGGATTTCGAGCTACAAATAGAGAACTTAAATCTTTTGCTACTAAATTATCTGGTGCAAAACCTAATGCAAATGTAAGTGCACCAGGAGAAGGTGGAGGGAGAGGAAAATCAAATCAAATACAAACAATAAGTCAAAGAGATCCAAGAAAAAGAAGTCGTTCTATAACTATTGCAGTTCAGCAGGTAAATACTATACAGACAGCATATGTTCCGATGCCAATCCCAATGAAATCGAGAGGTTCATCATCATCAGCATCAACACCACAATTGTCGGCATTATGGAGTGCATAAAATAAATGGCAAACCCAGCAGTCGCATCAAAATATCAACTATTCACAATAACTAAGAATAATAGATCCTTTCCACTTCAATCTAAAGTTACGAGTTTTGATTATTATGAAAGTTTATTGTCTCCAAATATTACTGCCATTATGACATTTGTGGATACTGGATTAGTTGAGGTAGATCAAAATGTTGCGACCTATGATAAGAAGTATGACTCCCAATCGAGACCAGGAACATTATATAATGCACTTCCAATTGTTGGTGACGGATCCGAAGAAATTAAATTTAAAATATCATCGGCACTTGGAACATTAGATTTTTCAACAACTCCATTATATGTAAATGGAACATCCAATCCAGATCAAAGTTCGACTCGTGAGTCTGTCATTCTAAGTCTTGTTTCTAAATCTGCAATTACAAATCAACAAACCTTTGTGAAGAAAAATTATTCAAGATCGACTAATAATACACAATCAGTTAGATTGATTGCAAAAAATATCTTAAAAATTGATAAACTTATTACAAATGAAGCTTCAAATAAATATCCATTTATTGGTAATAATAAATCACCATTTGATGTGATTTGTATGATAGCATCAAAATCGGCACCAGAAAATGGATCTCCTGGGTTTTTCTTTTATGAAACAAAAGATGGGCACAACTTTAGAGCAATTGATGATTTAATATCTCAAACACCTGCTGCAACCTATTTTCGTAATGATGTTAATAGAAGTAGTGTGAGTGATAATTTAAATGATTTTAAGATTTTATCTTTTAGTATTATTAAAAATCAAAGTCTAATCAATGCACTAAAATCTGGTGTATATTCAAATCGCAGAGTCGTATTTAATCCTAAAACTTTCAAATTAGAAGAAAAGCAATTTAATATAGGATCTTTAAAAAAATCACTAGGTAAAAATGAAGCACCGACACCACAAGATAAAAAGCATACTAGAATACTGTACAGTATAAAAGATGTTGGTTGTCTTTCCTCAAAGGTAGAAGAAAGTGACGAAGGTGATGTGGACAGTTATCAGGGTGAGGTTCAAATGAGATATAATTTGCTGTTTACACAGATGGTAAAAATGCAAGTTCCTTGTAATCCAAATCTTAAGGCAGGTGATATTGTTAAGTGTAATTTAGAAATTATTACTCCGGGAGAAAAAGAGCAAGGTTCAGTTGATCCTGTAGAGAGTGGTAATTATATGATTTTAGATTTATGTCATCATTATGATCCTGAAAGATCATTTACCGCAATGACTCTTATTCGTGATACTTACGGCCTCTATACTGGCAAATAAAATGACAACTAACTTAGGATACGCACTCGGTAATAATAAGTGGTTTTTGGGTCAGGTTGCTATTGAGCAGACTCAAACACCAGCACATAAAAATGGAAAGTGGAAAGATACTCATGGTGATAGAGTTAAAGTGAGAATTCCTGGTCTTCATCCAATGAAAAGCACTGATGATGGATTTGAACTTACTGATGATCAACTGCCATGGGCAATAGTTGCGAAACCAACTACACATGGAAACTACAATCATCAATCCTGTGGACTTCATGGTGGAGAGTGGGTTATTGGATTTTTTATCGATGAAGAATGTCAAATTCCTGTAATTACTTCTGTGTTAGGTCAAAATTATGCAGGAGAGATTAATAGAGCATCGAATGGAACTACTTTAGGAAAAACGGTATCTAGATTTACTAGAGGAAATCCTCCAGGAGCACATCAACAAGGTGGAGATAAATCTAAAGCAAATTTGCATACTAAAGATGAACTTGCAGAAGAATTTAAAAAAGCAAAACGTCCATAATAAATAAAAAATCGGGAGGAATAAATTTCAATGTCTAATCTTCAGGAAACAAATAAAGGATATACTCAATCAGATGCTCCTTTATCCGAAAAACCTCTTGGTAGTGCAGCTATGACAAAAGCTGTTACTGAGATGCAAAAAACAAGATCTGGGCCAGATCCATGTGGTCAAGGTGAGATGGGTAGGATTAATATAGAATTACAGAAATTTTTTGAGGCATTAAAAGGAATTAAAAAATATGCGAATCTTTATGTAAATGGAACAATAAATAAATTGCAAAATGTAACTTCTCTAATTAGAAATGTTTCTACAATAATTGCAGGAGTAATGAAAAGTTTAATGAATAGATTGAGAGATTTTTTAATTGATCAAATTAGAAAGGCAGTTGATTCCATAATTGATCAAATATTTCCCACAATTGTTAAAGGATTAAGAAATACAATTATTCAGCAGATTATTGATCAAATATTCTGTGCATTTAAAAATGTAGTAAAATCTCTTAAAAATTTAGCAGCAGATTTTCTCTCCGAATTAGTCGGAAAAGTTGTTAATGCACCATTTTGTGCTGCACAACAATACACAAATGCTCTTGTTAATAATTTAGCAGCAATTATTGATAAGGCTGTTGGTCCATTATTGGACGGGATTAATGATGCTTTGGGTGGAGTTGCTAATGTTGTTGGTGATGTGTTCCAAGCACTTGATTATATTTTAGGATTTCAATCTATGACCTGTATGAAACCAAACTGTCCCGAAATTAAAGCATTTAAAGCGAGTCCTTGGGGTGGACCAACTCAACAACAAATTGATGATTTTGAAAATTTTATAGCACCTCTTGGTGGCAGACAATCTCCAGGTGCAGAAGGAATTGTTGGAGGTATTGATGGACTTATTCAAGATATAGAAATATTTGGAAAAAGAATTGGAGATTCTCCTACTACAAATATAGGATGTGATACTGATCCATTTAAATGTGGTCCACCAACAATTGAATTATTTGGTGGTGGAGGAATAGGAGCAGCGGCAGAAATTGTTATTGATAATTTTGGAACAGTAATAGGTTCTAATATTTTGTCTGGAGGAAGAGGATATGAAAGACCACCTTTTGTTACAATAAATGATTCTTGTGGAAATTCATATATGAATGGATACTCTAACATAGATGATAATCCAGATTCACCAACTTTTGGACAGGTAACTGATATTATTTTCACAACAAATCCCACTGTTCCACCAAGAGATGGTTCAGATGAAACTAATCCTACTACAGGTCCTAATGACGATTTAGATAACACCGATAGACCTCAATCATCGGATGATGAAATTGATCCAACACTATTTGGATCAGACTATATTGTATGCTTAGAAGGATTTAGAGTATTGAGTATGGGATTTGGATATACAACTGATGATATCTTTGAAATTGATCCAGATATTCCAAATTTAAGTGTTTCAATAAAACTAACTGACGTTGGTCAAGTTATTGATGTACAGATTGCAGAGAGAATATGCGGATTAACTTCATATCCAGAAGTTGATATAAATAGTCCAACTGGAGATGGTGCGATTATAGAACCAATTCTATCATTTATCAAAATTGAAGATGAAATTGCTTCTGTAGATCCTGTTATTCCAGATGATGAAATTGCTTCTGTAGATCCTGATATTTCTGTAGGTATCGATTTTGTTATTCAAGCAGAAATTGCTAAAAATAATTTTGAAGGATTTATAACTACCTTAAGAGGGAAAAAACTCATAACAGAAAAACAACAGAAAGAGTTTACACGCGGAAATGTAATTAAAATTGTTGATTGTATAACATAATATGGGAAATAAAATTAAAGCTAGAGATTATACACATGTAAATAATCCATACGCACACATTCACTTTGGACCATCTGGCGAACCTAATAAGAAGGGTGAAGATTTAAATACATGCATGACTACTTTACTTAGAAGTGGACACTCATGTATTTTTACTAATGATGGAAATAAAGGTGAAATTAATCCAGGTTCTTCTCATGAGATTTGTGGAACTGAACTTGATAGAGGTCGTAATGATTCTGAAAAAGAAGCAATTGCAAAATCAATTACATGCGAAAATGGTGATTTGGTACTAACTGCTCCAAATGGTAATGTAAAAATATTGGCACAAAATTTTTATGTTGAAACAATGGGTGCTGATAGTGATGGATCTATATTAATGAAGGCAAATGATCATATCATATTAAAAGCAGACGAACAAATTAATATTGCCGGAGGAAAAGTATGTATCACATCTTCTGATAGTATAACTATTAATGCAAAAGGCACACTTTATACACTTTATTCTGATATAGAACAAGGTTCGCCGTTAAATAATATAACAGACATTTTCAAAATTAGTAGCGTCACTGAGTTAATAAAATCTTTTGCAAACACTTGTAAGTAAGGAAAAATAATTATGTCTTTTCAAAATTTAGATACCGGTTGTTTAGATGTTTTTAGTGCAATTGTCGGAAGTTCTCTTAATATTCCAAAGGGTTTCTGGAAACCAGGAACTGCCGCAATTTATAACGGGTATTTGGGAACTACAGCACTCTCACAATATGGTCAAGGAACTTGTAATGTAGGAATGAGTCCTGATAGTCCATTTGCATATACTGGAGCTGTTGGTAATGTTAATTTTCATAATAAATGTCTAACAACGTATATTGGAGATCATAGAGTTATTGGACGTTCTTCTGTACAAGGTATAGAATTTAGAACAAACGTTGCAAATAGTCACATAGTTGCTAAAAACTCTACTATCGCGGCATCTAAAGCTTCCATCGCTGCAGCAAATTTAGATCTTAGTAGTGCAAATCTTAATATAAAAGGGAATGTATCTATTACAGGTTTAAATGCTGCATCTGGATCGAGACCTCTATCTTGGGATAAAAAAAAACCTTTTGATATTCTTCATCCGACAAAAGAAGGTCATAGACTTAGATATGTTTGTTTAGAGGGCCCAAAGGCAGAAGTATATGTACGTGGAAAATCTAAAAATAATGTAATAGAACTTCCAGATTATTGGGTTGGACTGGTTGATGAAGAATCAATTACGGTCCATTTAACTCCAGTAGGATTTAATCAAAATTTATATGTGGAAAGTATTTGTGATAATAAGATTACCATTGCCGGAGCAGAAAAATATAATTTTCAATATGTTGCTTATGGTGAAAGAAAGGACACTGAACCTAACATTCCTGAGTATAAAGGCTTGACAGAAGCAGACTATCCAGGAGATAATAAAGAATATAATCTCATAAGATAATGAAAAAAATACATGAAGTTTTTCCTCTGGTTATATATCAGGGTTCTTTGGAATGTCATGAAAAATTCAAAGAATATAATTTAGAAGAAGTAAAAGAATATTGGTTTAACGGATATGAATATGAATCACCAGAAGCATCATCTAGAATTTTTTTACACCTCAATGAAAATTGTTCAGAGTTATTTAAAAATTTAAGAACAATTTTTGATGAGTATTTTGATGCTCTCAATATTGACTATCAGAAATTAAATTATCATGTCGTAAAGTCATGGGTCGTTTATCATAAAGATGATTCGACACCACCACTTCGACCACATAACCACAATGAAGCAAATATTAGTTTTGTCTATTATCTAAAAACAGATGAAACCTCCGATAAATTTGTTGTCAGTCAGCAACCAGATACAAATGTGAATCAAGTTTGTCAGGGATTTTTTGATACTGCAGACGTTCATAATATCATGACGGGTTATAATCGATATAATTGTAATCACTACACAATTACTCCAACTGAGGGATCTGTAATTGTAATGCCATCAAACACATATCATCACACAATTAAAAAAGTGAGAGAAAGAGAAAGAGTTGCAATTGCTGGTGATGTTAGAGTCACATTAAAACCAGAATGCTATAAACATCATCAAGGTTGCACTCATCCGTCACAATGGAGGGAACTCTAATGCCCATTCGGGTCTAATTTTTTTATAAAAATTTCTTTGTTCTGCAGCACTTTGATCCCCTCTTCTAGTCCAATCTATCTTATAATCTAAAATAACTTTTTGATGTCCAATATATTTTCCAATGTAGTCATAGATTAAAGTTTCTCCAACTGAAATGTCTGCAATACCTTTATGATTCATATTTTTCATCATAGAATATAATGAAAAATATTTTTTCATATTTGTAGGATTCCCATATGCAAAGAAATCAGCATATGATTCATGTGGTTCACATGGACCTGGATGAACTTTCCATGCAGGAATACAAAGTTTTACCTTCGGATTTATTTTAAAATTAGTGACACTGAGATCAGGTCTAGATTTGATAATAATATCATAATCATCAAAATCGAATAAATCAAGTGCCAGATAATTTGCATACCATCCTCTAAGTTGTCTTTCCGACCATTCTCTACCAAATGATTCTCTACCACCTTCTTTAAAAATCATTGGTGGACATGTTTCAGTATCTCTGAATAGATATGCTTTTGGACTATATTCTTTGATTACATCATTTACATCAATAGAAATAAATCCTGTTCTCCAATGTTCTTGAGAATATGTGGAAGAACTTATATATACATCCGCATTATATTTTTCAATAATATTTGAAATGTTTTTTGAAAGATGTCTTTTCCAATCTCTCATATATCCAGTAAGAACAAATGCGACCTTCATATCTAAATAAAATCAGTTATAATTAATTTATATTAAATTATGTCAAAGTCATCTGCGGCATTAGGTAGTCTTAAGTTATCACTAGATATTAGTGATCAGTATGGTAAGGATGCATCTGAAGGAATAGGTGTTACAGCAACATATAATGAAGTTGAAATTAAGGCCAATCCAAAAACCGGGAAATATGAAAAAAGTGAGGTAGAAAAAAACTCTCCAGTAAAAAAAGATGTTGATGCTAGAGCAGATGAATTATCATTTTACAAGGGGCAAGTTGATTCATTGAAAGAAGTCAGCTTCAATGCAGACAAAAAATTATTTGATATTGTAACAGAAATAAATTCCAAGAAAAATCAAATAATTCAAATAATTACAGAAGCAACTGCTGTTGGTTGTGGTTGTTCATTTGTAGACCCATTAGATACTGTGGTAAATGGAGTCACTCTTGGTGTTGGTGCAACTTTTGTTCAAGATTATGCTTATATAAAATCATATCCGGGATTGGATTCTGGTTCTGATAGTCCATATGAAAGTGAATCTAAATCAACAATGACTCAAAATAATATTGGTAAAGGATTTGAGACTGGATATGATATTAACTATGTTGAAGATAGTGGAGATCCATCTACAGGATTACCAATAGTAGGTTTTACGTCATTAACTGGACTGGCCAATATTTTTGCGAGTTGTAGTGATGATGATTGTAGTGATAAATTATCTCAAGTTGAGGATTTGGCTGCAGAAATAGGATCCCTCAGATCAAAAATTAATAATCAATTAATTTCTGACACAAATACCGTGAAGGAAGAACAATCTAAGAATGAGTTATTTGTATGGTCTTATGAACATACTGAAAATAGTAATGCTGACACTAGAAATAAGACGGCAAATGTACAATCTGTTATTAAAAACCAATCTGGATTTGATTAATCCAGTTCTATCACTGGCACAGTTGACACCGGCACTCAAATGCCTTATAATAACAAGGTAAGCAACCAAGGCACCATGCAAGACGAGTTTCTCACACGTTGTGTTGTAGACCCTACCAAACGCACAATCTACATCTATTCCAGTGAAGGAGACACCAAAGAAATTGTTTGTGATACTGTAGATCAGTTCATGAATGTTCTTGAGGTCATCCGTAATACTTGTCCAAAAGATGCTTTGGTTTATGCAGAACCACTGGAGGTGTAAATGGAGATTTTTACCCTGAAAGAATGGGAAGACAATTTTGATGAACTCTTAGAAAGAGTCGAAAACGGTGAAACCATAGGTATTGTAAGAGAAGATGGTAAAGCAGCAGTAATGATGCCTGCCGATGATGAACTGATACGAATACACACTGAGAACAATAACGAAGCTCAGTAGTTCATCATCTGCTCGTGAGACTTGGTAGTCAGGGGAGTTTTATAAACTCTTTGCACCCGATTAGTGCCTTTGAGATGGTTCAAATCCATCCACGAGTATTTGCAGGTTTACCAATCTGGTGAATGGACCGTTCTCATAAAACGGCGAAGGTGGGTTCAATTCCCACAACCTGCATGAGACGGGGAATGAGCTCGCCCGCGACGGTGCTAACCACACTGTGATCTAGAGAGTTGGTTACTTTCTTTTTGCTCCATTACAAACTGTCAGTATACTGGGTGTGATGCCCACATAGCATACGGATAAGTGTAATGTTATGCCCGTGTAATCCAAAGGCAGAGATAATCGACTTAAAATCGATACAGTATCGGTTCGAGTCCGATCACGGGTATTAAAAGGGGAAGGAGTTAGCCCCACTATATGTAAAGTCACTCTGCGAGAAATGAAGATTATATGATAGGGTTTTCTTTGGTGAGTGAATAACATGAGGTTCCTGGTGGTGCGGGAACCTCTTTTTTATG
>ERZ651776.3199-NODE-3199-length-16647-cov-4.078214_pt1 | contig 16647 bp, 4 predicted proteins | sample MGYA00514761_ERZ651776 | MGnify/ENA metagenome assembly ERZ651776 | reverse complement strand
TGAAAGCAGGATAGGCTTTTGCAAATTCAAGTTCAAATTGTAAATCGGTTTGCATGATTTTATTATATGTATAACACTAAATTACAATTCAAATAGTTATTGTGCAATCCTGCAGTAGAAATGCAGTATTTGATTAATTCTTAAAAACATAATTTTTCGACCTCTTTTATTTAATGATTTTAAAATCAGTTCTTCTGTTTTTTTGATGTTCACTCTCCGACACCTCTATATAATTATTCTTAATTAAATTCGATTCGATCCCGCTATTACTTAGTTTTCTAATAAATCTTAAACCTTCTTTTTTTGTATTAAACTGACCCACAATTAAAAAGTAGAAGTTTTGTTTGCTGTATATAAATGGTTTGTACTGTGAAAATTCCTCAGACTTTTTAGAAACCTCATTACTACTTTTACTTTTAAAGACTTCAACTAAATAATCACTATATAAATTACCTTTAATATCTTGCTCCCCATAGTCTCTGACTTCTAACCTATTTTTATCAATACCTCTGTTTTTAATAAGGTAGTTATAGATCGTTTTTGATCTACTTTCAGAAAGCTTCTTATTACTTTTAAAACTACCTCTTGCATCAGTGTAAGAACTAATCAAAAGATTAATCTTTAAATCATTGTCTAGCAAATCAGCTATAGAATCTAATCGAGATTTGTATTTCTTAATAAGATTAAATTTCCCAAAATCGTAATAAATTGATCTTAGATAGATTTCAGTCTCCATCCTTAAAAGACTCACCTCTATAGGATTTGATTCTCTGTAGCCATCAAATATCTTATAAGTAAAACGGTCCTGGGTTATTTTTTCATTATTAGTAGAATAAACAAAAGTCCCATCTGAATTTAAATCTAAATCTCCGAATTCAGGTTTCTCTACAATAATCGTTTTAAATGAATCGGAAAATAAAAAACTAGTTCTATTTATTGAATCGTTAAATAATACACTTTTTTCTTCAGAAACACTTGGTGAAAAAGTAGCATACTTAAATTTATCATTAGACCCTTTTAAAGGTTTAAAACTTATTAAATAAGGGATATCCAAACTATCCTTTTGACGATTTGAGGAAAAAAACCCATACTTTAAAGAGTCCGTCAAGGAAAAAGAAAAATCATCATAATCGGTGTTTATCGGCTCTTGTAAAAGAATGGGTGACTGATAATTTTGATCATCAATTCTTGAGTAATAGATATCAAAACCACCTATACCCCCCTGTCTATTAGAGGCAAAAAACAAAATGTCTTTGTAAATAAATGGGAAAGCTTCGTTTAAGGGTGAGTTTATATTAGGGACCTTTTGTGGGGTCTCAAATTTACCCTCAGAATTTATTTTACTGTAGTATAAATCGTACTGGTTTTCCTGGTCGATATTACTTGCAAAATAAATTATATTTTTTTGAGAATCTATAGAAGGATGCATAACTGAAATCTCATTTCCAAAAAGCGTTACTTTTTTTGGGTTCTGAAAATCTTCATTGGCATAATTTGATTCATAGATATCTAAAAGTAACTTCTTGCTTTTTGAGATTTTATCAGAGCTTCGTGTAAAAAATAATTTGCTTGCTGTTTTATCAAATGATACTGGACCCTCCTGATAAGAGGAGTTTATTTTACTTGAAAGCAGCTCTTTGGAAAGTATATTAAATGGGGGCTTATTTTGAATTGTTATCTTCTGAAGATTGAAAATTTTATTAAGATCTACCTCTTTGAATTTTCTTGAAATTTTAGCTTCGTTGTTATTTTTCTCTGATGAAACAACGATAAGCTCTATAGTATCGTCACTTAATCTATATACCGCAGGACTAAAAACAGTTTCGCTCTCACTTACATTTAATTCATAAATGTCAAAATCAGGTAGTAAGTTTTGAGCTACAAGCTTTTGCTTTGAAAAAACCAAGCAAAACAAAAAAATAAAATTTAACAGCTTTTTCATTTTAAAAATACCTTGGTGAGTCTATAAGTGCTTTTGCCACTTGTCTTAAATTATATCTCAAAATTATTTCATGGGTGCCATTATTATAAACGCCCGTTTGATTACCTAGTGAATAGCTATAGGCATAACTTACCATTAAGCTATTTGAAACATTAACCCCAAAAATTGCTCCAAAACCCCCACCTGTATTTTGGCTGGGGAATAGGTCTCTAAAAGTTGATCTAATATTTGCACCTAACCAAAATTGATCCTTATAAATAAATAAATTTGAGAAATCAAGATTAACAGGTGCACCAGAAGTCATTTTGATAATTCCACTAGGGCGTAATTTAAAATCTCTACTAATGTTTATCAAAAGGCCAGAGGTTAAGTAGAAATGTCTATTTTGCCTGAGCTCACTATTTTCAAAGAAAAACGGCGTTGAAAGTCCAGCATAGAACTTTTCTGTATAGTAATAAATTCCAGTTCCAATATTAGGCTTAAAGCCTACAGACTCAGAATAAAAAAGTGGATCTCCAGACTGATTTAAATTAAGACCTTCACCATCTAAATTAAATGAATTTAAACTCATTTTTAGTCCTAAAGAAAGTACTCTATTATTGTCATTTAATAATAAGTGATAAGCCAGATCGCCTGCAAAAGAATTATTTCTTATCGGCCCAATTTTATCACTAATTACCGTTAAACCATAAGCAAGTCTTTTATTTTCTACTGGTGTGCTAAATGATAGAGCTTGTAATACAGGAGCACCATCAAATCCAACCCATTGATTTCGTTGCATCAGATTAAATGAGTAGGATTGAGAAGAACCAACATACCCAGGATTAAAAATCTGCGTATTAAACATATAATGATTAAACATAGATTCCTGTTGGGCATATCCAAGGCTAAAAATCAAAAGACAATATGTAATTATTACTTTTTTCAATTATTGATTTTTTAAATAGATATAGCCTGTTATTGGTTTTTCACTATCAAGTTCAAGTATATAGAAGTAGATACCATCTGGCAAGGTATTAGTTCCTCCAAATCCACTTATATAGGAGGAGCCGTCCCAATCGTTTTGATAATTTACTTTCTCATAAACTTTAGTTTCCCATCTATTATAGATTATTAGTTTATTTCTGACATAATTTTCTAGTCCTTCTATCACCCATGTATCGTTAAACCCATCTCCATTGGGAGAGAATCCTTTAGGAATTGATAAAGGAGTAAAGTAAAGCTCGGTTGGTTGTGATTCAACCACATCACCACAAACATAACATGGAGAAAATGCAATCGCTCTGTATCTCCAACCATCCATATTGGAAGTAGCTTTGCGGATTATTAATTTGTCAGATTTTGTTCCTAGATATTGATCTCCATTATCAATATTTTCCCATTGATTCCCTTTAGAGGTAATACCTGATTTATTTACTTGCCATTGATAGTCAATAGTTCCAAGTGATGTAGCCTCTACCTGTAGAATAATATTTCTGCCTGATAGTATAGCAGCTCTTGAAGCGGGATTAACAATTATTTCAACTTGAGAGCCCTCTTCTAGGAAGTCTAAAATTCCATTATTGTCACTATCAGCAGGATAGGAGTATCCAGAATCTGAGATTACCTGTCCTATTTCATTAAACTCAATGCCGTCAGTATCAGATAGTATAAAGTCCCCATCTTGATCAACATATCCAGCTTCAATAACATCTGGACAGCCGTCATTATCACTATCTAAATCAAGGTAGTTAGGTATACCATCACCATCAAAATCTTCATTTCCGTTTGGTGATTCTAAATCGTCATTAATTCCATCATTATCATCATCAATATCTTTGTTGTTACCAACGCCATCGCCATCTAAATCTTCCCATTCTGTTCCATCTCTAGGGAATTCATCCTGATCATCAGGTATTCCATCACCGTCATCATCATCATCTAAATCATCCTCTACGCCATCTCCGTCAAGATCATCTATTGTTGGAGTTGAAGTAGAACTATCATTATTTGGAGTTCTTGTTCTGCCTCCACCTCCAGTGGAAGGCTCAGGGATAGGACAAGCATTACAATAACCATCGTTATTACAGTCAGCAGCATTCCAATCTGCAGAGGGATTTAGTGTTTGATTTGCTATAATATTTGAGCAAAGATCTTTTGGATCTGTACCGTCGGTTATCTCTTGACCATTTGGCACTCCGTCTCCATCACAATCTGCATTTTTCCAAGTTAATGTGGCATCATCTAAAACAACATTATCTGGATTAAAATCACAATTATCATTTGGATCTGTCTGATCAATTTCTATCTCAATTGAGTTAGGTACCCCGTCGCCATCACAATCCTCGTCTGTAGTGACCTCCATTGTAATATCTGCTGAGTTATAACTACATGCGTCGTTAGGATCCGTTCCGTTTAATACTTCTATATCATCATCTACACCATCCTGATCACAATCCTTAATAGCGGTTGCTATACGGTCAATACTAGTAACATTAGCCTCACATGGATCTAATGGGTCTGTACCATCTATATATTCATTAGCATTAGAAACTCCATCAGCATCACAGTCAAGGTTCGATGTAACTGTAACTGTTATACTTTCAACAATAAAATCACAGCTAAATAGTGGGTTACTGTTATCTGTTAATTCATCCCCGTTTGTCACTCCATCTCCATCACAGTCTAGGTTATTCCATGCTGTAGTTGGTGATACAGTTTGTAAGTTAAAATCAAAATAACAGGGATCTAGAGGGTCGGTAAAATCATCACTTTCGTCACCATTAGTTACCCCATCTCCATCACAATCTGCAAGGTTCCATGTTTCAGATACAAGGGTGCTACTTACACTAGTAGATAAATAACTACAAACCTCTTTTGGATTAGTTCCATCTGTGATCTCATCTCCATTAGAAACTCCATCCCCATCACAGTCTAGTGTTGCCCATAGCGCAATTGTACTTGTTGATTGACTTGCGAAAACAAAATCACATATATCATTGGCGTCAGTGCCATCTATTTCTTCATCAGTATCTAATACCCCATCACCATCGCAGTCTTTTGGAGTTGTAGGGACAATGGTAATGCTTGCATCTACAAAACTACACTCGTCTTTAGGATCGGTATTGTCTATATTTTCTTGGGCATTGGTTACCCCATCTCCATCACAATCTGAGGTGGAAGTAACAGAGACTGTAATACTGGCTGTTGTAAAGCTGCAATCGTCATGATAATCTGTTATCCCTTTTTCAGTGCCATTAATAACACCATCACCATCACAATCTAAAGCATCCCATGTTGCTGTCACACTAACCACATTGAAATTAGCAATTAAGTAATCACAAGAAGATTTTGGATCTGTACCATCAATTAGCTCTTGAGCATTTGGTACACTATCTCCATCACAATCCAGTGTAGCAGAAACAGACCCCGTAATATTTTCAGTTACAAAATCACAAGGCGAACTTGTCCCTGTATTATCTATAATCTCTTGTCCGTTTGTAACCCCATCCCCATCACAGTCAGCAGCATTCCATGTAGCTCCAACATTTGCTAAAACTTGGTTATTAATATCGTAATCACAGGTATCCTTTGGATCAGTACCGTCAGTATTTTCTTGACTGTTAGGCACCCCATCCTGATCACAATCTGCATTTTGCCAAGTTGCAGTCGTACTAGCTACATTAAGCCTAGATGTGGTGTAACTGCAGGTATCTGTTGGGCTAGTGCCATCAATTACTTCTTGTCCATTGGTAACACTATCTCCATCACAATCAGCAGCATTCCATGTGGCTCCAACATTTGCGATAACTTGATTTGCAGCATTATAGCTACAAGTGTCTTTTGGATCAGTACCGTCTGTTAGTTCTTGTCCATTAGTCACTCCGTCTTGATCACAGTCCAAAGCCCTCCAAGCAGTGGATTGGTTTAGTGTTATATTTGAAGCAGTATAACTACAACCATCAGTAGGGTCGGTTCCATCTGTAATTTCCTGACCGTTGGTCACGCCATCCCCATCACAATCTGCAGCATTCCAATCTGAACTTGGAGATACCGTTTGACTGGCAAAGGTAAATGAACATACACTCGCCCAGTCAGTACCATCTGTAACCTCCTTGCCATTGGTTACACCGTCTCCATCACAATCAGCAGAATTCCATGTCCCTGTCACAAGGGTTAGAGAAACACTTGAGGAAACATAACTACACACATCGTCTGGATCAGTTCCATCTAAGGCCTCCTGATCATTTCCTACTCCATCCCCATCACAGTCATTTGTAGCGCTTACAGTTAGTGAGATGGAACTATAAGTATAGTCACAAGCATTTTGCGGGTCTGTACCGTCATTAATTTCATTGCCGTTGGTTACACCATCTCCATCACAATCAAGTCCTCTCCAGAAAGGAGTTGTTAAACTCAAATCTTGTGTGCCCCAACTACAAGCACCACCAGGAGATAAGTTATCAGGATCATCACCGATACTTCCATCCCCATCACAATCTGTTGTAGTAGTTATTGGTAAAGTTACCGAACCATTATTTCCGTTACAAGAATCAAATTCATCAGTTCCATCTGTATTTTCATCCTCATTGGTAATTCCATCCCCATCACAATCTGCATTATTCCAAGCTGCAGTCACATTTCCAATTAAGGGTGCTTGTGTTGTTGGGTTATAAGAACATACATCATTAGGGTCTGTTTCATCAATAATTTCTTGATTGTTTGTAACCCCATCCCCGTCACAATCCGCATTTTTCCACGCATTGGTTGTTTTACTTGCATCTTGACTATTTACCACGTAATCACAAAGGTCATTTGGATCTGTACCGTCACTATTTTCAGTTATGTCCGGCACACCATCTCCATCAGTATCTGGACACTCAATTATTTGCACCGAAGTAGAAATTGTTATTGGACAGCTACCTTGAGTTGTGTAGGAAACTGTATAAGTACCACTAGTAGAAGCGCTCACATCAATCGCACCAGTAGCAGAATTAATTACAAGACCTGTTGTGGAGGAATAAGTACCTGTAGCGTAACCTGTTATTGAAGGCGATGGATCACTCTCCAAAGGACAATAAGTTGCAGAACTATACGAGATTGTTGCTGAGTCTTGAGCTGTGATGGTAACCTCAAATCCGGCTGTATTAGTACAAGTTCCGGCTGTTGTATAAGTAACAGTGTAAGTGCCTGGTGTTGATCCGTCCAGATCAATTGTTCCAGATGAAGTATTTGTAAATACAAGTCCTGCAGTTGAGCTGAAAGTTCCACCGGTAAGACCTGTTATTGTTGCTGAAGGGTCACTATCACTTGAACAGTAGTTTGAATCAGCATAGCTAAATGAGGCATCATCTAGAGCATTTATAGTAATAGTTCCTGTGGAGGTATTAGTACATGTGCCTGCTGTGGTATAAGTAACAGTGTAGGTTCCTGGGGTAGAAAGAGCAATATTTATTAGCCCTGTAGAGGCATTCATATATAAGTTTGCAGGCGAGCTAAAGGTCCCCCCTGGGGTAGTTATGGTGGGTGATACATTACTACTTCCTTTACAGTAACTACTACTGCTAAAAGTAAAGGTGGCATCCTCAAGCGGTGTGATTGTAATTGTTCTGCTTGAGGTTGATGGGCAGGTTGAAGAGGTAGTGTATGTTATAACATGATCACCAACTGAGGAGGCGGAAATATCAATCGCTCCTGTTGTAGCATTAACTGTAATACTAGCTGAACCTGAGAAGGTACCAGATACGGTTGCAATACTTAATGGCGTAGGATCGCTCTGGTTTACACAATAGCTATATTTAGAGTAGCTGAAGTAAGGATCGTCAGCAGTACTTAATATAATGGTTGTTGTCGCAGTATTTCTACACAAATTCTCAACTGTATAGGATACTGTATAAGTACCAGATGCACTTGCAGAAAGATTGATTTCCCCTGTTGCAGGATTTATAGTAAGACCAGGTGGTGCTTCCCACACTCCTCCTGTGAGTCCAGTTATTGTTGGAGTTGGATTGTCACAATTAAGAGTATAGCTGGTTCTTGGATAACTAAATGAAGCATCATCTTTGTCAGCAATTTGAATAATTTGAGAGGTCGTCACTGTACAAGTACCTCCCGTAGTATAACTAACCGTATACGTTCCAGAAACCGATGCAGATAAATCGATCTCACCCGTTGAGGAACTAACAAAACTTAGTCCAGCTGTTGAGACAAATGTACCCGCTGTATATTCTGATATTGTTGGTGTAGGATTAGTATCACCTTTACAATAAAGCAATGAGCCGTAAGAGAAGGTTCCATCATCCTGAGCGACTATAGTTATATTAAAACTACTAGTATTTGAGCAGGTCCCAGCAGTGGTATAAGTTACCGTATAGCCTCCTGGAGAAGAGGCTGATAAATCAATTATTCCACTGGCTGTGTCTAAGGATAGGCTGGCTGTTGAGCTAAATACCCCACCTGATAACCCATTAATAGTTGGTGTAGGATCTGTTCCCCCCACACAATAAGTTGGGCTATCAAAGTTAAAATCGGCATTATCTAAGCCATTAATTGTGATTTGAAAAGAGCTAGTATTTGTACAGGTTCCCGAGGTGGTGTAGGTTACCGTATAGGTTCCAGGAGTCGATCCGTCCAGATCAATTGTTCCAGAGGAAGTATCTGTAAATACTAAACCTGACAATGAAGAGAAGGTTCCTGAAGTTATACCTGTAATAACTGCACTTGGATCACTTTCATTTACACAATAGGCAGCTTTAGCATAACTAAAGCCAGCATCATCCAGATCATTTATAGTAATATTAACTGAAGATGATTGTGAACAATTCCCAGCAGTAGTATAAGTTACCGTATAAGTGCCAGGGGTTGAGGCAGAAAGATCAATTATACCTGTAGACGAACTGGTAAAGGTAAGTCCGCTAGTGGAGGTAAAGGTCCCACCGATTATTGTTTGTGAGGCTGTTCGAGTTGGTATTGGGTCTGTATCAGATACGCAGTAAGAAAGTCTTGGATAGGAGAAAGAAGCATCATCAAGAGCATAAATAGTTACCTCTACTGAAGAAGTATCCGTACAGGTTCCAGCTGTTGTATAGGTCACAGTATAGGTCCCTGGAGATGAGGTAGAAGTTGTTATCTCTCCTGTGACTGTATTTAATGTTAAACTCGCAGAAGAACTAAATGTTCCCCCAGGTGTCGTTATTGTTGGAATTGGGTTTGAATCATTTACGCAGTATGTAGCACTATCGTAACTAAATGTGGCGTCATCTTGACCAATGATCTGAAGCGTAGTAGTCACTGTGGAAGGACAACCCCCAACAGTTGAATTAAAGGTTATTATGTATGTATTGGAAACTGAAGCTGAAAGGTCAATGGTTCCAGAACTGGAATTTGAGAAGACTAATCCAGTGGGTGAGGCAGTAAAAGTTCCTGTAGGAGAGACGTTTCCAGAAATAGTCCCTGAAACGGTAAAGTTAAGTGTCGGAGTTGGATCAGTACCAGAGGTACAATAATAACTCTCAGCATAAGTAAGAGCTATAGTAGGGCCATCCTCAAGATAATCTCTCACTGAGTTTCCGTTTATATCTAAAAGGGTGTTACTGGCTGTATAGGCATCAGTGCCAATTGTAATGGGTCCCTGGTTATCATTTATTCTTCTCCCTTGAGCATCCACAACAATGGAAGTAGTCCCTAGGAAATATCCAGCCTCCTCACTATCTAAACAGCCATCGTTATCACTGTCTGTATCCAAGTGATTGGGTAATCCATCCCCATCGGCATCATCATCAGGAATACCGTCTCCATCTGTATCTGTACCTTCTACTGTATCTAAAATTCCATCATTATCATCATCTAGGTCATCTTCATCAGCTATACCGTCCTGGTCTTTATCTGGAAGAACGATTAGGTTAAATGTATGGGTAGAGGAGCAGGTACCGTCAGATGCCGTTACCTCAATAACTGCATTTCCGCCTTCTGAAGCATCGTTTATGTCAACAGTCAAAGTACTGCTAGAAATACTCACCGTTGCAAGTCCAGCCTCTGACTGATAAGTTACTGATGCAGTATAAGTAAGGGTATCGTTAGAGTTAGGATCTGTAAATACATTTGAAAGATCAAAAGTTGGGTCGGTCTGAGGGGTTGCGGTTGTACTTCTTTGGTGCTGTGAGGTATGAGCAATATTTCGTATTTCTTTACTTGTAAGAGCACTGTCAAATACTCTCATTTCATCATACATGAACTCGTTATTTGGGGCTGTATAATCCCCAAAAAACAGAAAGTCTGTAGTACTATAATCTCCTGTAAATTTTGAATTACCATATAACTCACCATCAATATAAAGTTTAGCATTTTTGTTGTTAAAATCAACAGTATAAGCCAGATTGTGCCACTTATTTTCAGTATCAAGAAGCGTCTTGTTTATGGCATCTTCATCATTTGTTATCCTGATGTCATTTCCCGGTGCATCTCCATTTAAATGAATTGTTCTTGAAGTAGAAGAACTTCTTAAGGAAACAAATGTTCTTAGTTTTGGATTGGAAGCTATACCCCCTAAATTATTTGCATTAGCCCACCAAACAAGGTCCATATAATTATAGCCTGACCCGTTAAATCCTGGATTTATTTCTTTTATTTTAATCCACGTGCTAACCGTGAGTCCTGAGGCACTAGAAAAAGCCTGATTAAAATCAACTGAAGCGTAATGCCCCGCTTGTTTAAATAAAATAGACTGTCCTTTGAAGGTAGAACTCACACCCTGTGATTGCTGGTTTTCATATGTTGCACCCCCAGTTACAGTTAAATCGTAACTTCCAGAAACAGAGTTATCTCCATTGCCCTCAAACTCATAAAAAGCAATTTGGGAAGAAGGAATAGTAAGAGGATAACCAATAGGATTTTCTACATAAGGACACCCTTGAATTTTAAGTGTTGTAGTAACAGGTATTGAACAGGTTGCTGATGGGGTATAAGTAATTTCATAGGTGCCAAGAGTGGATGCACTAATATCAATTTCTCCAGTTGAGGTACTTGTAAATGAGAGCCCTGTGGGAGAAGCGGTAAAGGTTCCTGTAACATGTCCAGTTATTGTAGGGGTTGGATCAGCATCGTTGTCACTATAGGTGGCTGAATCATATGCAATTGTCGCAGTTACAGAAGCTGATATTTCAAGTGTAGTTGTGGCCGTAATACTTGAGCCGCACTCTATTACTGTGTAGCTCACTGTATAGCTTCCCGGAGTAGATGCAGAAATATCTATCTCTCCTGTGCTACTACTTACAATTGTGAGCCCCGCAGGCACAGTAAAACTTCCACCCGCCTGACCCGTAATTGTTGGGGTAACATTAGCTGAAGAAGAACAATATGGAGTGCTAGGATAACTAAAATCAGCATTCAATGCAGCAGTTATGGTTACTTCAAAAGAGCTAGTGTTGCTACATACTCCAGAAGTAGTATAAGAAACAGTGTAAGTTCCCGCAGATGTGGCGCTTAAATCAATTTCCCCAGTTGAAGTGTTGATAAACGTAAGACCAGCAGGAGAGGCTGTAAATGTTCCTCCAGAAATCCCTGTGATTGTTGGTGTTGGATCACTACAAGATTTACTATAACTCGCAGAGTCATAAGTAAAAGAAACATCGTCATCCTGAATAGTAATAAGTGTACTAGTTGCTGTTGCACAAAGCCCTGAGGTGGTGTAGGTTACAGTATAGCTTCCAGGTGTTGATCCGTCAAGATCAATTGTTCCAGAACTTGTGTCATTAAAGACAAGTCCTGCTGAAGAGCTAAATGTTCCACCACTTGTTGTTAATGTCGCCGAAGGATCAGCATCGCTAGCACAAAAAGTGGCTGCTGAATAAGAAAATGATGGATCTTCAGCTGCGCTTAAAGTTATAGTTTTAGTCACTGTCCCAGGACAAGTTCCATTAGTTGTAAAGGTAATGGTTGCTGTTCCCGTTGAATTTACCGTAAAATTATATCTAGAAGGGTTTACATAGGTAAATGACATTATTCCCGAAGGTGAAACCGTGAAAGTACCTTGAGTTAATGTGCCGTATACAATAAGATCTATAGATCTAGAATCATCCTCACAGATTTCAGTAATTGTACTCCCGGATACTTGAAAATTAAAATCTGGATTATCCTCTTGATTAACATTGATAGAAAAATTTTGTGGATCACTTTGATTATCACCTCCATTAGCAGTTCCTCCATCATCTTCTATCCTTGCTAGAAGTGATACGTTTCCGCTTCTGTTTGCTTTTAAAGTAAAAGTAAGAGTGCCCGTAGCACTAATTTGAGGTTGAACATCAAAAATGGCTGGGTTGTTATTGGAAATAATTTCAAAACTTACATTTTGTGTGCCTGAATCTCCATCGTCAATATTTGTAGCCCATCCAGTGGCAGTATAAGCACCACTATTTTCACAAAGGGTAATATTTGGTCCTTTGGTAAACGAGGGCTCTTGATTAGGTTTTATAACTGTAATTACAAATGTATCACTTACTGTACATGCGGATACTGACGAACCGTTAGAAACTGAACCTATTTGATCAACTCCTACCGTAACAGTTACTGTACCATACTGGTTATCTAAATAGTCAATTATAAGGTTAGTCCCTGAAATCGTGGTGGTAATAATTGAGTTATCAGTATTGGTAACTGTGTAAGTTAAGTCTGTTGTGTCTAGATCATTAAATAGAGTGCTTAGTGAAATTGTTTGATCATCACTATTCCATGTGGCTGAAATATCACTTAAAGAGGTATTTACTGTTGGACAATCGTTTACTGGTTGAATATTAACATTAAAGGTAGCTGTATTATCACAGCCAGAATTTTCGTCAGTATAATCAAATGATATTTGGGCAGAGCCGGATTGATTTTCTTGAAAACTAAGAACTAAAGAAGCCGTCCCAGAAAGCGTTGCTGCTACAAGAGTTGTGTTATTTGAGCTGATATTAGTAAAGGAAACAGTATCTGAATCAGCATCGGTTACAAAACTATTAAGGTTAATAACTTTATCATCTCCATCCTCTTTTAGTCCTGGAGCTAATGTAATTGGATTATATACAGGGCAATCATTGGCTGCTGCAACATTTAGTGTAGCTATATTGGATTCAACATAACACGAAGTGTCTTTACTATTATACACCCTCGCTTTATACTTCCAACCGTCATTTGATAAACCAGGATTACTAATTGTTTGAGAAGAGATATTGCTTGGGCCACCTCCCAAGGCTGTATATGAGCTCCCACCGTTTGTTGAAATATACCATCTGTATTTGACTCCATTTGCATGGGTTCCCGTAACTGTAAATGAAGTAGCAGTTCCAGGGGCAACATTAACATCTGAGGGCTGTCCCGTTATTGTTGGATTTGTACAATTCACATTTAGGGTAACTGAAGTTGAAGTTACCACGCAGCTTGCATCTGTTGCATTTTCGACGATAACTCTAAACTGATAATCATCTAAATCTAAACTGAGTCCCGTTAGGTTTACTGTTGCTGCAGTTGGAGATGAGAAGGTCGTTCCACTTACAGCTCCACTGGATAAATCTTCCCAAGAACTGCCATTAGGACTTATTTGCCAGGTGTAGCTTACATTAGAGGAAGGTGATGTGGTTACTCTAAGCTGAGAATTAGTTCCTTCATTAGCGTTATTTGGAGTTATTGAGGGCTGCTGGGTGATAGTTGGGACATCACAACCGCCGACTTGATAAGGCGAAATGGAGGAGATATTACCTTGAAGTTTGAAACCTACTTGCCACCAAACATAAACAGGCTTATCAATAGTACTAAAGTCAAAAAATGATTCATTAGTAAAATTATTATGAGGATTGGTAGTCTCTCTATATCTAATTTTCCATGTTTCTCCATCTATAGTTTTGCTTCCAGCAGAATTAAATGATGAGATTGGGTTTAGAGTTGTCCCCTGAAATTTAACTTTTCCAGAGGCAAGAGAATTAAGCTCAGCATCTGAGGCATTAGTCATATAATATATTGCTAAATACTCATTTTCAGTATTCCATAGCGCATGTTCATAATATCCACCTGCTAAACTTATCTTGTTATAACCTGGAGAAGTATAACTATTATATATTGGGCCAAGAATAGTCATGCCAAATTGGTTGGTTTTTCCCGAATCTGGATTAGCAAAAGTTTGATGAGTAACTAGTAGTTTTTTATCTGATAATACTGCATAAGGATTACTAGTCGTAGTAGAATTAAATCCGGGTATATGATGAAATCGAACTCCTCCTTTATTTAAATTATAGGAAGTTCCATTAAAAGTATAAGACGTAGTTCCTTCTTCTACTGCAACAACAACTATTCCTTGCCTGTATGAAGTTGTGTTAACAGGTGTTTTTGATCGACTCATTAGGTATTTTTTACCTAAAGCTTTAACAGGCACTAGCTGTTCAATACCTATATCTTGTGCATTCACGGAACCATCTAGTAGTCTACCTCCCCAACTACCGGAGGTGACTACCATTTCTTTGTCATTAGATGAAAAAACCCTAGTTCCTAAGGAATTATTATTTCCAATCCATGATCTTTTGAAAATTAAGCTCTCTCCCTCGTTCAACGTAATAGTTTTGTTACTGGCTAAACCAGTTGGAGTATACCAGGCTTTAGTAGAATTAAGCACTACGTTGTTGCCATCTTCTAAAGACATAACGCTAATAAAGTCTTGATCACCCGCTGCGTTGTTCTTGCCTTCAGTATAAAAATGTGCAGAATAGAATTCCACACCTGCACCCCTAGCTACGCCTTTTGAAGAAAATGCTGCGCCATGTGTATTAGTTCCATTACCATATTCTGTTGAACCTCCAGCTTTAGCATCAGGCTGTAAAACAGTTCTCACATAAATATTTCTAGTAGCTACAATTTTGAGACCATAGTGGCCTGTCTTTAACCAACTTTGATTGTACAATTGATTAATTTTTGGCTTTTTTTTCTTGTACTTTGCATACCTGAAAAACTCTTGTACTTTAGCATTACCCGGCGACCATGTATATGGACTCCCTGGACTAATATTTCTGTTTAGAATAGGCGATGAATCCCACCCTGTTCCTGAGGCGTTTCTTCTGTATACTTTAACATTAGTGTTACCGGCTTCAAAAGTAGAAAACATGAAATATGCCCCATTAAATACAGATTGATTCTCAAGATTAGCCATCTTACTTCGACCAGTTAAATCTGTGAGATAAGGAATATAATGTGTGGTATCATATTGGGAATGCAGAGTGCCAAGTAATAGAAGCCAAAAAGAAAAAAAATAATATTTAGAAAATCTATTTAACATCTAATCAATTGTATTTAAATGACTCACAAGTGATGTTTTTTTTTCTACTCTAATTTTCTTTCTAATGTTATATCGATAGGTATCAACACTAGATAATGTAATGTCAAGCTCTTTAGAAATATCTGCACTAGAATAATTAAGTTTAAGAAACATGCAAATAGAAATCTCCCTTTGGGTTAGATTGGGGTATTTCCTTAACAGGATTTCTAAAAATCTAGGATTGGTCCGATTGAATCTTTCTTTGAAACTCACTTTTATATTTTCTCTTCACTAGCCAAAACTATAATAGTTTATCAATAAAAACTCAATGATTAATGATTGAAAATTAGCATGCAGTATTAATGCAGTATTAAATTAAAATTAATGGGGTGTTTCGAATAATCAAATGATAGAGCTTCTATGACATTCCTAATCCAAACACAGGGGCATGGGTTTTAGAAAATAATTTTTCTATTAGAACAGGGATATTAGATTTGATATGTAATCCATTCTCTATATATTGTTTACATGAAAAGAATACCCCGCCTTTTGGCATTTGCCCTAACAGCATTCCTAATCCTATACAGTTGCTCTGCTAAAAAAGAGAGTGCTGAAAAAAATTTAGAGTCTTGCTATTCAAATACTGAGATTCAATCCATATTTCTTAACGGGGAAAGCAGAGAATATATATTATATATCCCTGATTCATACGATGGAGTATCAACTATTCCTTTAGTGCTAAACTTCCACGGTTTTGGTGAAAGTGCAAGTGACTTTATCAATAATGCTGATATGCGAACAGTTTCAGAATCAAACACATTTATTTTAGTCTATCCGCAAGGAAGTTGTTTAAATGGTTCGTCTCATTGGAATGCTTGTCCAACTGAAGGAGATAATAAAAGTGATGTTGATGATTTTGGTTTTGTTGAATCAATTATTAGTGTGATTTCGTCGCAATATAACGTAGATTTAGAAAGAGTTTATGCTGCAGGATACTCTAACGGTGGTATGATGGTGTATGGACTTGCGAACTATAAAAGTGATTTAATTGCTGCAGTAGCATCTGTCTCAGGAGCTATGTTAGATTGTATAGGCTCCACAAGCCATCCCATGCCAGTAGTACATCTTCATGGAACCTATGATGGTGTTCTTCCATATAATGGGAGTAGTGATTGGAGTTCTGTACAAAGCACATTAGACTATTGGATTAATTTTAACAAAACTATTACATCTCCAACTGTAAGTAATGACAATAGCGGAGGAATGTCAGTTGAACATTATATCTATGACCAAGGAGATAGCTCAGTTTCTGTTGAGCATTATAAATTCATAGGAGGAGATCATGTTTGGTTTAGCGCCACTTACCAAGGTCAGAGCACATCTGAATTGGTTTGGAATTTTGTATCCAGATATGATATTAATGGATTGAGATAAGGAATAAAAGTGCATAACA
>ERZ651776.3198-NODE-3198-length-16649-cov-9.668960_pt1 | contig 16649 bp, 19 predicted proteins | sample MGYA00514761_ERZ651776 | MGnify/ENA metagenome assembly ERZ651776 | reverse complement strand
ACTAAGGAGTGATTAGAGTTGGTAGACAAATACGAAGATCCTTTTGTTAGAATTGCATCAATGATTGGTGGCGATGAGTATCTCAAAGTTGCAAGATCATTGTTAAAAGCAGAAGATGCAACAGATGAAGAAATTGCCAGTTCTACAGGTCTTAGAATTAACATGGTAAGAAAAGTATTGTATGACCTTTTTGGAAAATCTTTGATCACAGGTATTAGAGTCAAAGATGAGAGAAAAGGATGGTTTGTCTATAGATGGAGAACACGAAGAGAAGAAGTAGAGCATTTTATTGAAAATCAAAAAAAGAAAATTGGAGAAAGATTACAACAAAGATTTGATTATGAAAATGCTTCAGACTTTTACCATTGTGGTAATGAGGATTGTCCAAGAGTTACATTTGAAGAAGCACTTGATGGTATGTTCAAATGTCCATCATGTCAAGATGTATTAAATATTAAAAAGAATGAAAAATCTAGAAAAGCATATTCAAAAAAAATTGATGAAATTAAAAAAGATATGCAACAAACTTTTTGATTAGATAAAAATAATGTACATAGTAATTAAATGAATTAAAATCTAAAATTCTGTATCTTCATCAGATTCATCTTCTTCATCATCATCTTCTTCTTCATCATCTTCTTCTTCATCATCTTCTTCTTCATCATCATCATCACATTGTTCTAATTCTATATGACTAGGAAGTCCATCATTTTGGAAAAAAATCTCAATACAAATACTAGAATCTAATGTTGAAGCTAATGTTTCAGCTAAATCTTTTGGAAAATTACCTAATCTACCAGGATCAGCAGAATATCTATATTCAGTTATTTGTTCCTCATGATGAAAATCAATTTCAATATCACCATTAGTAAATTTTCTTACCCTAATTACTTCACCAAAAATGGAAGTAGTCAAAATTAATTTCCTTGATTTAAAACATCACGAGTAAGATTTTCAGCTAATTCTTCATAATGTTGTCTAGATTTTCCCAATTCATCTAGTTGAGACTTTTCAATTCCAGAAAGTTCTTCATCAACTTTTTTAGAAACATGTTGTAATCTTGCTTCAGCCATCATGAATAATTTATTATTTTCTTTCCACAAATGTTCTGTAATATGATCTACGTAAAGTTGCATATCAGAAATTAATTTCTCAGAATTACCAGATGAAAGATATTCCTTTGCAGATTTTTCCATTTCATTTCCAATTTCTCGTGAACGTTGATGATCAATCAACATCATAGCAATAGGTCCCATTTTACTAGGCATTCCAGCTTGTTCTAAGGCAGGAAATAATGATTTTTCTTCTTTTGTATGATGACAAACATCAGTAAAGTTTTTTGAAAAATCAATTACAGGAAGTAAAATAAATTCAGGAATTTGTTTTTTATCATTTAATAGTTGGATTGTAGATTGCATAGCTTTGATTACTTTTTCAATTAATTCATGATCTTTTCGAAGTGATGTAGTGGACATAATTATAAAAAATAAAATCCAATATCTATATCTTTTTAATAAAAATAATTAAAAGATAGAAATTAGTTAACGAGTATTCGTTAACAATGGGTTTAACGATTAGATAGGCTATTTGCTTTAACAAATGCCCAGATTTTTTTGGTCATCTCACTAGGAGCGATTGGTTTTTTTCCAAATACTTTTTCTACAGTCTCTTGACGACCTGCAAAATTAATGGCGTATCCTCCAAATGCTGGTTTCTTTGCTTTTGATTTAGTAGCGGCCTTCTTTTTAGGTGCAACTTTCTTTTTTGTTGCAACCTTCTTTTTAGGTGCAACTTTCTTTTTTGTTGCAACCTTCTTTTTTGTTGTAGCTTTCTTTTTTATTGCCAATTTCTTGTAATTTTATTTGAGATAAAGTATAAGAACTTACACTTTGAGGTAATTGAGTACAAGATAGTTTTTGAGCCTCTTGATTGATTTTAATTTTAATTTAGGAGAATTTGTAATTTTTGCAAATCCTTTACCTTCAACAAAAGAAGTAGCATCATTGCCTCCAATTAGATAAGGAGATATCGTAACAATTAATTCATCAAAAATATTATTTTTAATAAATTCCCAATTTACAGTACCTCCACCTTCAACTAAAATAGTTTTAATTTTTTTAGTTGAAAGTTTTTTCATTAATAATTTTAAATTAACAGAATTTTCTCCAGATATAATTATTTCAACAGGTAATTTTTTTAATTTTGATAAATTTACATCAGTAATTTTTTTTGAAACAACAATTATAGTAGGAATTTCATTGCTTGTTTTAATAATTTTAGACTTGATAGATATTGTACCTGAAGAATCTAAAATAATTCGAATTGGATTTTTTCCTTTAACATGACGTACTGTTAATAGTGGATCATCCTGTAATAGAGTATTTTTTCCTATAAGAATTGCATCAACTTTTGATCTTAGTTTATGTAATCTGATGCTATCTTCTTTAGAAGATAACTTGGAATCATTTATTCTTGTAGAAATTTTTCCATCAATAGAGATCGCTGCACTCAAAATAACGCGTATGTTAGATTTTTCCATGTACAATCTTTCCTCCAATCATTACTGCTTTAATTGCTGATTCAGATGCTCTATGTACAATTGATGCGTATGGGTTATGCATTGGTTCTAAATCTAATGCATGTTTATCAAGAAATATGCAATCAGCTATTTTTTTGGTTTGAATAATTCCAATATCTCGGTTTAAAATTTTTCCAGCATTTACTGTAGCCATTTTAAGAATATCTTTTGGGTTTATTCTCTTTTTTTTAATTCCCATTGTTACTTTCCAAAGAAAATCCATTTCACGAAACATGTCTGGAGAATTGATCATTACATTATCAGTGCCTAACGCCAATAGGCATCCAGCATTTTGCATTTTTTCGATATCAGGTATACCTTCAGATAATGACGAATTTGCTCTAGGACAGATTACAATTCCTCGAGTTTTCTTAGATGTTGTTTCTAAATCACTTTTTGAAGCATGAGTCATATGAATCAAAAAATCAGGATTTAGAGATAATGCACGAATTGTTTCAGATTTACCAGTAATTCGCTTAGATTTTTGTACACTTTCTTGGGTTTCAGAAGAATGAATTGCTCGTATTTTTTTTGTTTTGGAATATGATTTTAATACAGAATTACTATGCTCATTTGCTCCACTAATACCAATTCCATCACATGTTTTAACTAAAGAAGGGAGTAGAAGGAGTTTTTCTTTTGGAAAAGGAGTATTATTTTTAATTTCAGATGAATTTTGATGAAAATCAAGTCTTCCCAAAATAATTGAGCGAATTGAAATATCATCAGACACTTTTTTGAGTAAAACTGCACCTTCCAGTCCCCCTTCTCTAAAATCAACAAACGTAGTTATTCCTTTTTGAATCATAGATTGACAAGTATTTTTCATAAATGTAGAGAGATTCTCATTAGAAGTATTTTTTAATATTTTAGATTTAATTCCAAACATAGGATGAATTTTTTGATTAACAGTACTATCTAATGTAATATCCTTTCCAATTGAATCAGCAATATGAGTATGTGAATTTATGAATCCAGGAATTAGCAATAGGCCTTCACAATTAATTGTGTCTTTTTTAGAATCAGATTTTATATTTGAATTAATTTTTTGAAATTTACCATCTTTAATTTTAATATCAACATTAGATATAAAATCTAAATTTTCACCTGTTAAAGCACTGATATTTTTTAATAGCATTATAATTCATAAACGTCAGGTTTTTGTTTTCCTGAATCTCTAATATCACGTATAGTATCAAGTGATTTTGTGGCTAATTTTACTGCATCTCTACTAGTTTGTGCATTTCCAATCCCACAATTCAAAGAAATATTATCATTATTTTTAATCAGGTCAATAAAATTTTGAACTGAATTTTTTGCATCATCACTTGCAACTACCATGTAATTATCACCACCCATAAAAAATGTAAGAGAATTTTTTTCAATAAAATATCTTCCAATTTTAGAATAAAGTTCAAAAATTTTCAAGGAAATTTCATATGGAGAATTATCTTTTCTTTTAGATTTTAAATCATCAACATCTAAATGCATTATGGAAACATCAAATTCTAAGGAATTATCAATAAATCCAAAAATAGCATATTCTTGATTTAATACAATATTATTTTGTTTACCGCTGTATGCTTTTAGATTAGCTTCAAATGGTGTGTTTCCATAGCCGATTGAAATAGTTAAAGTAACTTCAAATAATTTTTTGAGTGATTTTTGAATTTCAATATGATCGTCTAAAGTAAGACCATTGGACACAACAAAAAATTCATCAGATTTATTTAAAAATACTAAACAATTTTTTGCAGAAAATAGTTGTTGAATTTGTTTGTATAATGATGCCTGAAGCATTTGTAATTCATGTTCTCGATCACTACCTAAAGTTAAGGTCCATGGACCATATTCAGTAATTTTTAAAATACTTAGTTGGATCATTGTTGAATTTTTTCCAATTCTTTAGAAATTTTAACAATCGCCTCAATAGCCCTCTCTGCAACTGGTCTAATTCTAGCATAAGCATGTCTTTCTTGCATTCCAGGACCAGATATTCCTAAAGATACAGGTTTTTGATATTTTAGTGATAAATCAGTTAGAGATCTAGCTGCAGCATGAGATATTACTTCATCATGTTTAGTTTGACCTTTAATTATAGCACCCAAAGTGGCAACTCCATCAATATTTTGATTTTGCAGTAATCTATCCACTACTATTGGCATGTCATAGGCTCCAGGAACCATACATACATGAGAAACTGTAAGTTGCATAGAATTAGCCTTTTCTTTGGCAACTTCCAACATGCGAGATGTTATCTCCTCATTAAATTCTGAAACTACAATAGCGATATTCAAAATCAATTCACCTTAGCATATTCCAAAAGTTCTTTTCCATCAATTAATGGAATTCCATTTTGTTTTCCAAATTTTTCTGCTTTATCAACAGATAATGCAGAATATGTTTCAGCATCCATCATTTCACAAATAGCTGTTACAGGAGTTAATCCTGCAATTTGAGTTAGATAAACTGACATTTCAGTATGTCCTTGACGTGATGCCAATAATCCTTCAGATGCAATCAATAGCGGTACATGTCCAGGAGTTTTAAATGAAGATACAAATTTTTTCTGTTTATTTTCAATGTTATAGATATTAGCCATTTCCATTATAGTTAATGCTCGATCTTTATCAGTAATTCCTGTATAAGTTTGATAATGATTTACAGATAATGAAAATGTGGGGTAATCACCATATGGTGCCAAACCCATTATCATTTCTTTGTTTGAGATTGAAGAACTAGAAAGAATTTCATGCATGTATTGTAATTCAAGTGATTTTGCAAAATTATTTTCAAGTGCTATACATAATAATCCACCAGCATTTTGACGCATTCGTGCAACATGTTCAGGAGTAATGAATTCTGCTGCTACAACCATATCAATTTCATTTTCACGTCCAGCTGAATCAAATAACAATACAAATTCACCACGTTTAAGAGATTCAAGTCCATTTTCTAGTGACATATACTAAAAATAATTTCAATCTAGGTATATAGTTTACTAAAAAATGGGTAATTACCACTATAGTAGTAGATAATTAGCCTTGTTTTAAAATATACTTACCAAGAATGTCAGTTTCAATATTAACCTTATCTCCTACTTTCTTAGTATGAAAGTTTGTAATTTCAATAGTATGTGGAATTAATGAAACAGATGCCAATGTTTTTTTGATATCAACAACAGTTAAACTAATTCCATCAACAGCAATCGAACCTTTCTTTACAACATATTTTGCTAAATTTTTAGGAACTTCAAAATAAATTTGAACCTCCTTAGGTTTTTTTAGAATTTTTTTTATTACTCCCACTCCATCTACATGACCTAAAACGAAATGTCCTTCCAATCTATCTCCTGCTTTTAAACTTCTTTCAATGTTTACTATTCCTCCAACTTTGAGATTACCAAGATCAGTTTTTTTTGTAGTTTCTTCAATCATTTCAAAAATACATTTTGATTTAGATAATTTAGTTGCAGTAAGACATACACCATTGAGTGCAACACTTTGTCCAATTTTTAATCCCTTTACTTGCTTACCCAAATCAATAGTCATTTCAATTGCACTCCGGTTTTTTGTAATTTTAGAAATTTTATTAACAGTTCCAATTCCTTCAACAATACCAGTAAACATCAAAAGAAAGTGCAGAGTCTTTGTATAAAATGATTTAGTTAATTACTAGAAATAAAATTATTCTGAATTTGTATTTTTAAATTCATCATCACAAAATTGATGAAAAATAGAACATTTGTTTTCTTTGGCATCAGATTTGATTTTTTCCATATCTTTATTGAGTACGCCCTGAGCAGCTAAAAATGCTTCATCAGGCATGTTTAATTTTTCATATAATTTTGATTTTGCAGGTGGTATCTCTCTTAAACTGGAATCTATTCTTTGAGCTAAATCATAATAATTAATTGCATCTTGAAAATTACCTAAATGACTTAATGAAATGGCTTTGTTCATTAATGCAGTTACGTCATTAGGATCAATTACAAGTGTAGTATCATAGTATAGAATTGCATCTTTATGGCGATCTAGTTCATTAAGAGATATTCCCATACTGTTTAAGGCCCAAGTATCTTTTGGGTCAATTTGAATTAGTTTTTCACATAATTTTAAGACTTGATCATATTGCTTCAAATTTTCAAGAGCAAAAATTTTATTTTTTATTGCATATGCATCAGATGGTTTTATTTCAAGAACTTTATCACAATATGTAACAGCCTCCTCAAAATTTTTCAAATATATCAAAGATAGTGAAATATTTTGTAGAGCAAGCATGTCAGATGGATCCTTTTTGAGTAAATCTTTACAATAATTGTATAGTTGATCATAGTTTTCACCATCAAACATTCGAGTAATTACATTTGTTGGATCAAGAAGGTCAATCATTTTATTTTTTTATAATATCAAGAAGTGCTTGTGCTTGTTTGTAATGTACTTCATCAATCATCTTACCGTCAACTGTTGTAGCACCTTTACCTTTTTTTGTTGATTCCAGGTATACTTTACAAACTTTTTCTGCCCACGAAATTTCAGTCTTATTAGGATAAAATGATTTATGAACCATAGAAATTTGATCTGGATGAATTACACTTTTACCAGCATATCCTAAACTTTTTCCAAAATTACAATCCTTTTGTAATCCCTTCAAATCATTTAGATCCTGCCAAATACCATCAATAGCAGATATTCCTGCAGCTGCAGCATCAACAGGGATTTTATATCTAGAATATTTTCCACCTGGAGAGTCTTTGGTATATTCAACACCAAGATCATTTAGTAAATCAAAAATTCCAAATACAATAGCAGTAACACGTTTTCCAAATGATGCAATTGGATATGAGTTAACAACCCCTTCAGCTGATTCAATTGATGGAATGATTTGAATTGGTTTTAGTTTTTTAGATTTTTCTAAACCAGAAAGAGTTTTTTGTATTTTTTTTAATTCTGTAACATTGTTTACTTTAGGAATAACTATTCCATCAATTCCTTTTTGAATAATTTCTTTTAGATCAGATGGAATTTTTCCAGATAATGGGGAATTAGTTCTAACAAAAATAGAAGAAGAGTATTCTGAACGAGACTTTAATGCATTTTTAATTAATTTTCTTGCACTAGTTTTTTCGTCATCTGGGACAGAATCCTCTAAATCAAAACAAACAATATCAGCTTGAATCTTCTTTGCCTTTTCAAGAAACCTTGGATTGTTACCAGGTACAAAAATAAGACTACGGAAGAGCTGAGTCATTAAATGACTATGCGCCTTCAGGCTTCAATAAGATTTTGCCGAAGAACTTACCAGATAGCATTTTTGTGTGAGCCTCTGCTGCTTGCTCAAATGTATAAACTGAGTCAACTGCAGCTTTTATTTTTCCTTTGCCCATCCAGTATAGACCTTGATCAAGTTCAGCTTTTGTTCCTTGTGTTGAACCTAGAACATTAATTCCTTTGAAGAATATGTGTCTAAGATCTATTTGTGCATCATAACCTGTTGTTGCACCACATGAAACTAGAGTTGCACCGTATTTGAGTAATTGTAGTTGCTTGTTAAAGTGAGTTTGACCAATATGATCAAATGATAAATCAATTCCTGGTGCTTCACCTTTTGTTTTTGCAATTTCTTTAGTGATTTTGAAGACTTGTTTACTCCAGTCATCTTGTCTATGATCAACTGCATAATCAGCACCTAATTCTTTACATTTGTCTAATTTGTCTGGACTTGCAGTTGCAATAACATCACAGTTGTATAATTTAGCAATTTGAATTGCAAAACTTCCAACACCAGAACCACCACCCATCACAAGTACGGTTTGACCTGGAGTGATTTTTGCTCTTCCAACTAACATGTGCCATGATGTTAAAATTGTCATTGATGCAGCTGCTGCATCTTCATATGATACTCCTTGTGGAATATGTGAAACATTAACTTCTGGTAGATGAACTTCTTCACTATATGCACCCCATAGTGGACCAGTTTGGAATCCCCAAACTTGTCTTCTTGTACAATCAAATTCTCTTCCGGAAGTACAAGCACTACAAACTCTGCATGCTAAATTAGAATGAGAAACAACTCTGTCCCCAACTTTGAAACCTTGTACATCTTCACCGACTGCAATAACATCTCCTGCTACATCGGAACCTGAAATATGTGGTAGAGGAATTGCAATTGGAACACCTCTCATTCCCCAAATATCATTATAATTTAGGGCAGATGCTTTATTGGTAAAAACTACCTCATCTGGTTTTGGCTTTGGGGAATCAATATCTTCAACCTTGAGAATTTTTGCATAATTATCATCTGGTGCATATTCACGGTATACAACTGCTTTCATGATTTCAACCTAATTTACCCCTAATTATATTTTATCAGTGTTAAACTCGATTTATCTTAAAATCACGTTTAGGTTGTTGTGTAGATAAGAGAATTTGTTTTAATTGATCATCAGTTATTTGTCCTGGCATTTTTCCTTGTGTTGCCATTCCTATAAGATATTGTTCTACAAGATCAGATAATTCAGGTTTTACCATTTTGATATTGTTTAATCTCATTCTAGCTTCAGGAGTAAGAATTTGTTTTAGAATTTGCTCCTTTTGTGCTGCTTGTTCATGGTTAGGATTGTGATCTTGTGGCAGATCATTTGGTTCAGGAAAACTCATTTCTATCTAACGGTAAATTTTCAATTCAGGTTTTTCTAAAATTAATTCATTAAGGATTTCTGTTGCAAGTCTATCTAGTTTTTGCATTCCATTTTTAGAAACAACTCTACCTTTCTTCTCAACTTTTTCTAAATATCCAAGTTTTTCTAAACCTTGAATTGCAGTACGAATAATTGCACCACTTGCATCTTTATGATGAGCAGCACCATATCCAGAAGGTCTACCACCACCATAATCTTTCTTTAATTCATTAACACCAATTGGACCATTAAAGTAAATTTTTCTCATTATTGATGCGCATCTAGTATGCCACCATTCACTGTCTTGTGGAGGTTTATCTGCATGTGCTCCAGTTTTAACAAATGGAGCCCAAGAAGGAGCAGAAATATCTTCATTTTTCAAAATATTGGCTAATCTTTCAATTAGTACATCTGCTGGTACATCATAGACTTTTGCCATAAACTGCAAAAACCGATAATCGTCTTATAAATCATTTTAAGATAATGATTGGAACAATATGAGAACTTAGGCAGGAAAAAAATTGAAAAAGATCGCTAATTAAATAAAAATTCTCAAATTAAAAACACAATTTAGAAAAAGAAGATAGTCTCATAGAGACTCTTTTTAGAAAGTAATACCATAGTATACCCAATGAAAAAAAATTGGCGCCAATATGGAGAAGGTGGTAAAAATAGATGGACAAAACAGAAAGATGTAGAAGATGATTTAGAATAAATTACAATTATTTATTGAATTTCTAAAATCCCTTCTTTAATTAAAAATTGAATTCCTTGAATGAAAGCATCATCATCAATTGCGCCAGCTGCCCACCACTCTGCATTGTTTTTGATCCAATTTGGAATGATGTCAGTTTTTTCTTTAGTTAAGATTGATTGAGAATTAAATTCAAAATTGGATGTAGATACAAGAAAAATTTCAAAATTATTAGAATATTGGCCAGTTAAAATTAATTTAAATTCATATTCATCATCAGTTGGAATAAAAATAGATTCTTGATAAATTCCATCAGGAGCTAAAATACCAAGATAATTTTCACCACTTCCAATATTAGACCAAATTTCTTTACCTTTAGAGTCAGTGATACCATAAACAAACAATAAATCTTTTACAGATGCATTATTTTTATCATAAAAAGAAAATGTAAATGGAATATTTTCACCAGAAATTAATTTAGAGTCCCAGTAAATTTCTCCAATTACATCATTTTCAAAAGTAAATTTAATATCATTAAAATTTATTTTTTCACCAGATAAAATTTCTAATTTTATTGAATCATTGTTTGATGTTGAAGTTAATTTATTTTTTATTTGTAGAAGATCCTCATGTGGTAAATCAATCTTTATAGAATTTTTGTCAGGGTTAGAGATATCAAATTCATAAAATTCCTTATCAATTTCTACTTCATTTAGAGAAATTAACAAATCATGATCTTTTGAAATAGATGAAAAATCTTTGTTCAATGAAATTATTTGATTTATGCTTGAACTATGACTGTGATCATTCCAATCAAATGGGATTTCGTATGATATTTTATTCAATGACTCATCAAATATGAAATTAGAAATTTCATTATTATGAGATTTTACAGATATTGGAAATTCTTCAGCTGAAGCAGTTTTAATTTCAAATATTTGTTTTTCAGGAAGATGTAAAAAAGTTTCAAATAGTAAATCTTGAGTAGTCAAAGTTTTTGGATTTGTTGCACCAACAATAGAAACTTGGACTGAGTATTGGCCACTTTTATCAAAAATTGGACCTTTAATGGTTGGAAGTGCATCTCCTCGTGCATAATATCCACCAGCTATAGCATGTTTTTCACCATTGTATACAGTACACTTCCAAAGTTCTTTTTCTTGACATCCAATTGTGGGTTTAATTTTTAAATCCAATTTACCATCTTCATCATAAAAATATTCATTAGCAACTAAATTATTTTCATGAAAAATTTGAACCCTATATGTTACACTTGGAATATTTACATTAGTTTCAGAATCAAAAAATCGGATTGATAAATTTGGAGTTTTAGTATCACCATAACTAAAATCTTCAGGAAAAATACTTGTACTAACTGCTACTTTTAATCCATCAAGATCAATTGGAGGTGCAAGAGAACCAGAATGATGTTGAGCATATGCAGGAGTAATGGAAATTACAAAAAGGATTACAAATATTGATAAAATAAATTTTAGAATCATAATTTTATAATTTTGAACTTATTAAAATACAATTGCAAATTAGCAAGATATAATTTTACGATAAGTATGCCCACATAAATTACAAGAAATACGAATAGATTTAACAGAAGCACGTCCTAAACGAATTCTAGAATTTATTCCTGGAGCAATAAAGGATTTACATTTTTTGCAAAAAACCATCCGAAGATTATAAGGCATTCGAATCTTATACTTTGTACTTATCCTGCGAGCAATTGAAGCTTGTCGTTGAGATAATTCAGGATTTACTCTTGCATTGGATATCGCATTATCAATAAGGATTTGCATTCGTTCCATTGCAATTTTGTACACTATTGGTTTCACAATAATTTTTAAAAATACAGCTAAAAATTAGTTCTGATCAAAATGAGTAAAATGCAGTCAGCGGGATTCGAACCCGCGTCACAGGGTTGGAAACCCCGAATACTAACCAGGCTATACTATGACTGCGATAAAAAGAAAAATAAATTTCCTACATAAAAATGGTTTTTTCGTACTCGTAAAGGATTCTAGATGTAACGGTATGACCCTCAAATGATTCATTGCCTACAGAATACAAGTCAGTAATTTTATTTTGAACAGATTCAGAAAAATGTCCCTTTTGAAATCCACCTATAACAATACAAGAATTATCTGAAATTTGTGATGCAATTTTTTCATATGAACTTAATTTACCTCCAGTAGAAAAACCAAAAATTTTTGATGGATTGATCTCATCTATTAATTCTGAAAATGTTTGTTCCTTAATCTCAAGTAGCAATTCATTTTTTGCCACAATTTTTTTTTCTTGGTATAATTTTTCAATTACACCTTCAAATCTATGATAAGATTTTGGAAGATGAACATTTTTTCCAAAATGTATTACTTTGTCATCAATTGTATGTACAAACAGATTTAATTTATTTTGAATGTATAGTGGAATTGTTGTTGCTTCAAGAATTGAAAAATGAACAAGATCAGGGCGTCCACGTTTAATTTCATTTTTTATTCCTTTCATTGCAGCAAAATGCCATGAATTATCCAATAAAATTTCAGAAGGATGCTTACCTAATTTTTTAGCATTAGAAATAACTGACGGATGTTTTTCTAATTCATAAGGTACAAGTTCAAGTGCAGATTCTGATAAAACTAAAGAAATCATTTTAATTTAACATCTGAATTTGAGTTTTAAATTCATTCCACCCAATTTTATAATTCTGATTTACGTCTACAAGCCCTGTGTTGCAATTATACTGATTTAATCTTTCAATTACATGTTCACTAGTGCCCATGCTAGAACCGCCACCTAAACTAATTGTCTGATCACCAATTTTTTGTTCTTCTTTTACACAACTATTTGCTTGTTGATCAATGTACCTAAACCATGTCATAAATTCAATATTTAATTCATTTTGAGCATAAAAATCAAATAATTTTTTCACAAATAGTTTTTGAGAATCATCATTTCCATCTACAAAATTAGATGTACTCCAGCTTATTTCAAAAAATCCTATTTTTTTATTTGGTACAATTTCAAAAATCTTATTAAGATCTTCAATTGCTTCATCAGGATTTTTATTTATTTCATTTACCGTATCAGTTGGCGTATAAGAAAATGCAACAAAATCACCTAATGCTAATTCTTCTACAACATTGTTGAGATTTTTATTAAATACATTATGTAAAGCAAATGAATTACCAAATTTAACATCAGGATGTTTTTGTTTTATTTCATCATATACATTAGAAAACAATTCTTGATATACTGGAATAAACGGTTCTTGATATCTAAAGTATGATTCAGTTTCACCTGCAATTATTACAGAATCAATAATATGATAACGTGAAAGAACAGTATCCAAAACTGTAACTAATTCATCTTGATTAATTCCATTTAGTGTAGGTTTTCCAATCCAGTTAGGGAATGGTCCCAATGTTTCTCCATTAATGATTGAAAAGTAAAGAGTTACTTTATGATTATTTTTTTCATTTAATCCCATTAAAATATCAGATTGCAACCAATCAAATTTTCCTTCTACAGGTTCTACCATATTCCAATAAAGGTAAACATTGCTTCTACCTATTCCAGATGAAGATGCATCTGTAAAAATGTCATCCAATTGTTGCAGTGTAACTGATGAAGAAGGGGAATTAATTACCATTCCAATTGATTCGTTGTTTGTTTGAGTTGAAACTTGAGGTATTATCGTATTAGTATCATCAATAGAATTATCAGAGCTAATTAAAGCAAAAACAAATGCGATAACAACTAAAACTGGAATTATGCCTAGTTTTTTCTTATCCATGAGGATAACAAAATAAAAGAAAGTAAAAAAGTTGTGATTCTGTTATTTATCCAGAAGTACAACCACTGTATCCACATTCAATGCAGATACTACAACCTTCTACAAATACAAGATTGTTTTTACATGTTGGACAAAGACGATCCTCTGAAACTTCTTCTTGTTTTGGGGTTTCAATCTTAATTTCCTCATCATGAATTTTTAATGCTAATGATGCACCAACTTGTGTTTTGATGTATTTGTTTGTGATATTTTCATGTATGTAAGATAACATGTATTCACTAGGTGTAACTTCAAATGTTTTTTGTGCATTCTCACTTGTCATATGAAGAACTTGTTTATGTCTAGAACCATCACGGTAGACAGTCATTCCTTTGAGTCCAAGTTCATGTGCTAACAAGTATGAAGATTTTACATCTTCAGCTGTGACATCATATGGCATGTTGATTGTTTTTGCAATTGCATTTCCAATCCAATCTTGCCATACACTTTGGGCCATGAGATGATCAGCCCAGTGAATGTCCATTGCAGTTACAAAGACATCTTGCATCCATTGTGGAATTTCATCAATTCCACTCAATGAACCATAATTGTCTGCAATCTTTTCAAGAATTTCATCACTGTAAAGACCTTCATCTCTAAGAGCTGCTTCAAGAATTTTGTTTGTGTAGAAGAATCTTCCAACAGTAACTCTTTTCTCAAATACAAGTGCAAATGCTGGTTCCATTCCGTTTGAACAATCTGCAATCATAGAAAGGGTACCAGTTGGTGCTACTGTAGTAGTTAGAACATTTCTAATTCCTTGTTTTTTGATTTTTTCAATTAATGGTCCCCATTCAAATGAATGAGCATCTTTTGATTTCTCATAGTATCCTGCAACTGGAATCTTACCTTCAGGGTATTCAGTTTTTGAACATAATGGGAATTCACCACGAGAATTGGCAAGAGCTACACTTTCTTCCATGGAATAATATGTTAGGGCTTCAGAGAGTTTTGACTGTAATTCATATCCTTCTTTTGAATTGTATGGAATTTTGAGTTTGTATAATAGATCTGCTACTCCCATAACTCCAAGTCCAATTCTTCGGGATTCTTTTGAGGCTACATTGATTTCTGGAACTGGATAATGATTTACATCAATAATATTATCCAAAAATCTTGTTGTCTTTCTAATGATTTCTTCATATCCTTGCCAATCAAATTCATATGAACCATCTGCTTGTTTTTGGGCATAATTAACCAAGTTGATAGAACCAAGATTACAGGATTCGTATGGGTAAAGACTTTGTTCACCACATGGGTTTGTAGCTCGTAATGGAGCTTGTCTTGCTTTAGCAAATACATTGTACTTGTTAATTTGATCAAAGAAGATCAAACCAGGTTCTGCACTTTTCCATGCAGACAATGCAATTAAATCAATTAATTGATGTGCATTAATTTCTTTAACTGGTTTTCTATCTTTTGGACTACGTAAGACATAATTTCCATCTTCAGAATTTACAAGTGCATTCCAGAAATCTTCCCAGATACCAACACTAACATTGAAATTTTCTAAAATTCCAGGTTCTGTTTTATTTGTAATAAATTTTTCAACATCAGGATGCCATGCTTCAATGATTCCCATGTTTGCACCACGTCTTTTGCCACCTTGTTTAACAACTTCAGTGACAGTATTGATGATGTTCATAAAAGATACTGGACCAGATGCAACACCAGATGTAGATGCCACAATAGCACCCTCTTCACGAAGATCAGAATAATTTATTCCAACTCCACCACCTGATTTGAAAATTAATGCTGCATCAGAAGTAGATTTCATAATCTCTTCCATACCATCATTCATTCCAAGAACAAAACAGGCTGAGAGTTGTCCTAATCTTCCACCAGCATTCATCATTGTTGGTGAATTTGGCAAAAAGTTTTGTGCGGTCATCATTTCAAAGTATTCAGTGATTCTATCAGAATAAACTTCAAGTTTTTTTGCTGCCAACAATGTTAAAAGATCTTTGAAACTTACTTTCATTTGGCCTTTATTTGCTAGTGTTACATAGTGATTGATTAAGGATCTAAAATGCCACTTGTTGAAGAAATAGTCTCCTACTTTGAATTTGTAATCAAAAGCATCTAATTTTTCAAGATAAGATTTTGCTTCATCAATATCTTGTTTATTATTTCCAGATTTATCAAATACTTGGGAATCATATAACATATCGCCAATTCCGACTAGAATTGCTACTCGCTCAAACATTTGAGTTGGAGTCTCAATTATCTCACTTTTTGAATTTCTAAATAGGTATCTTGAGGCTAAAACTCTCAAACAATTAAGATCAAATTTCTTAGAAACTGGATCAAGGGCCTTTAGATTCAAAACTCTCATTTTCTCATCTCTAAGTTTTCGTCTTTCGTGTCTGTAGACTATGTAAGATTTAGCGATATCGCTGTTTCCACTATCAATCAAAGTTGATTCTACAATATCTTGAATATCTTCTACTGTAGGTGCTTTAGTGTTTGTAAATCCTTGTTCAACAAGTTTGTTAAGCACTTCTCCTGCTAAGTTATCTGCAATACCACGGTCGGCTTTAGAGGTGGCTGCTAATGCCTGAAATATGGCATTTGAAATTTTATCTAAATCGAAAGCCGTAACTGTACCATTACGTTTACGGATCTCATTGATCGTATTTTCTATTTGTGAATTATCCATTATAATATCTCCTACCATAGTAGAAATCTAGTATCTATAAACTTTGAATGGAAAAATTTTCAAATTTGAGTGGAACATATTTGACAACGGTACAATTGGTATCGTAGTGGTACAAATATGACAGAATAGTAAACGAGTATCGTATAAACAAACTGTATGTAACAAACAAGTTAATAATTATGAAAGCAAACGTCA
>ERZ651776.3197-NODE-3197-length-16653-cov-4.540661_pt1 | contig 16653 bp, 11 predicted proteins | sample MGYA00514761_ERZ651776 | MGnify/ENA metagenome assembly ERZ651776 | reverse complement strand
TTGTGATCTGGCACTGAACCATCTCTATCAATGTCTTTTAAATCAATAATTCTAACAGAAGTAGATTTATATATTTTTTTTCCTTTTTTTTTGATTTCTAAGCTTTCATTTACTGCAGATCTGATTGATAAAATACTATTTAATACTATGGAAACGACTCTAAACCATAGTATTTAAAACACTTAAAAAAATAGAGATTTAAAAAAATGATTGAAAAATTAACTAAATCGCAAGAACTCTTAGATCGAAGAAAGGAGTGTGTTGCCAACGGAGTAGGCGTATTCAATACAGCTACTGTACAAGACGCCAAAGGAGCTATTATTACTGATGTAGATGGTCGAGAACTTATTGATTTTGCAGGAGGTATTGGCGTAGTGAATGCAGGACATTGTCCAGAGCCTGTGGTAGCAGCAATACGTGAACAAGCAGGAAAATATTTGCATACCAGTTTTAATGTAGTAACGTATGAACCTTATATACAGCTTTGTGAAGAGCTGGCTGAGATTTTGCCACATGGTGAAAAAACAAAAGTAATGCTCGTAAGTACTGGAGCTGAAGCGGTGGAGAATGCTATAAAAATTGCGCGTCAAGCTACCAAAAGACCTGCTGTACTTTGTTATACAGGAGCCTATCACGGACGTACGATGATGGCAATGACCTTAACAAGTAAAATAAACTACAAACCTGATTGTGGTCCTTTTGCACCAGAAGTATACCGACTTCCCTTTCCTAATTTTTACAGATATCGTGGTACACGAGACATGGATCAATTTGTGGAAGACGAATTAAAAAGACTCAACGAAAGTGCCCTCAATTTGGTAGATGTAAAGAGCGTTGCGGCTGTCATCATAGAGCCCATACAAGGCGAAGGCGGGTTTAACCCAATACCTCAAAAATACCTAGAAGGATTAAGATTCTTTTGCGATAAACATGGTATTATGCTTATTATGGATGAAGTGCAGAGTGGTTTTTGTCGTACGGGGCATTGGGCGAGTTGGCAACACTATGGGGTGCAACCAGATATTAGTACCTATGCTAAATCTATGGGATCAGGTCTACCTATTGCAGCTGTAGTTGGTAGGGCAGAAGTCATGGACGCTGCGGCTATAGGTTCTATAGGTGGCACTTATATTGGAAGTCCTATTTGTTGTGTTGCCGCATCTGCCACCATCAAGTATATGAAGGAAATTAACTTGAATGAAAAAGCAGTCATCATAGGGAATATCATGATGAATAGATTACTGCATTTAAAGAGGCAACATCCTGAGATTGGAGACGTAAGAGGCGTAGGCGCTATGGTAGCTATCGAATTTGTTAGAAACGGAGATCCCACACAGCCTAATTCAGAAATATGTCCTCAAATTGTGAAAGGATGCGCAGAAAATGGATTGATCATTTTAAGTGCAGGTACTTATAAAAATACGTTACGAATTTTATCACCTTTAGTCATTACCGAAAACCAATTAGAAAAAGGGTTATCCATTTTGGAAACCGAAATAAAAAAAGCTATACATAATATATGAAACCATTCGCAATTGCAGGAATACAAATGAAAGTATCAGCCGTCGCTTCCAACGTGGAAATGATGAAACTAAAAATTGATATTACCATGAATCTCTATCCGTGGATAGAAATGATTATGTTTAGTGAACTTTGTGCCTTTGGTCCTTTGACCCACACCGCACAACCAATTCCAAATAAGTTTGAATCAGAAATGCAAGCTAAAGCGAAAGAATATGGAATCTGGTTACTTCCTGGTTCTATATTTGAAAAAAGCGAAGGTAAAATTTACAATACAGCAACCGTAATTGATCCTAAAGGGAAAATCGTAACGCGTTACCGCAAAATGTTTCCTTTTTACCCGTATGAAACTGGAGTAACACCAGGGCAAGATTACTGTGTATTTGATGTGCCTAATGTTGCAAGATTTGGAGTTTCTATTTGTTATGACATGTGGTTTCCCGAAACCATTAGAACATTAACTACTATGGGAGCAGAGGTTATTATGCACCCTACGATGTCAGGGACGATTGATCGTGAGATTGAATTATCAATTGTTAGAGCTATGGCTTCCGTAAATCAATGTTATTTCTTTGATGTAAATGGGTTGGATACAGGAGGATGTGGTCGATCTATAGTTTGCGGACCCGATGGACGAATCCTACACCAATCAGAAGGCACTGAGGAAATCATACCCCTTGAACTAAATATAGAAAGAGCCAAAAGAAGTCGTGAACTAGGAATTCTTCGTCTAGGACAACCTCTCAAAAGTTTTAGAGATCATCTTAAATCAAGTCATTTTGGAATCTATCAACCTAATATCCCTACACCTTATCTAGATTCTTTAGGTCCATTAATAAAACCTTCAAGGCTTGATAAAATTACAGAATTAAAAATCAAAGAAAACGAATTAGAGCAAAAAGTCTCGCCCATTCACTATAAAGGGGATGGTGTAATTTAAAACAGAAACTATGGGTGGAATTCCAATGAATAAAAACAATAAACCATTAGCAATTAAAGATTATGTAAGTTGGTTTGAAATACCAGCAATTGATTTTAATCAAGCAGTTTATTTCTACAATCACATTTTTGGTATTGAAATGATACAAAATGTAACCGACGTGAATGCAACGGCTTATTTTCCTGTGAAATCAGGAATAGGAGGAGCGGTTATAGCTGGCCCAGGCTCAATCCCCTCCGATAAAGGACCTCTGATCTATTTAAATGGAGGCAATGATCTTAACGATGTACTCAACAAAATAGAAGAAGCTGGCGGACGAATAGTGATGCAAAAAACCTTCATTAGTGAAGACGCTGGCTATTTTGCCATTTTTATAGATTCACAAGGAAACAAACTAGCCTTGCATTCAAAAAACTAAAACGTGACTACAAACAAAACAAAAAGTGCACCTTATTATAATATTGGACAACTTCGTGTTGATTTTTGGAATAAGCTAAAAATTAAAACTTCTGAATTGACACGTTGTCACAAAGATTCTGAAAATGAAAAAGTACATAAACGAGATGTCAAGCAGTTAATAAAAGACTTGAAAGGGGTAGAATGCTTTTTTGCATCTCCTGGAAAAGAACGCCTGCAAAAGCTTGAAAATGCTTTCTTTAGTGAAGAATATGCTTCTTTATCACATTTGGTAGCAGAAACGACCAAACAATTGGTAGGCGATAGTTATAGAAGCAACCTTGAATCTATTACGCAACAAGAAAACAATAGTGAGTTATTAAGTGAAGAACAATATGATGGTGCCAGAAAAAATCACTTTGAAGTACTGTTTGTAGACGATATATCAGAAGAAGAAGAAATCAAACTCAATAACAGTTTACGATTGCTTCGATCTTCAAATGATAAATTCACCTATGGCGTTGTTGTTCGTACATCTTTTCAGGATGCGATGATTGCGTTACTTTTTAACTATAACATTCAAGCTGTTGTCGTTCGTTATGCACCTCCCTATTATTCAAAGGGAATTTCACCAGTGATCAAACCTTATATTGAAAAAGTAACTAACCTTAATTTTTCATCAAAATCTGAAACAGTACTTGGTCCTTTGATGGGTACACTTATAAAACAATTCAGATCTGAATTGGATGTGTATTATGTGACAGATACTTCTTTAGGACACTTGAAAGATACCACGTTAAAAGGTTTTAGACGTATATTCTATCAAACAGAAGACATACAAGAGTTGCATCTTACAATCATGCAAGGAATCATGGAGAGATACCATACACCTTTCTTTTCTGCTTTGGTTGAATACAGTCAAAAGCCAACAGGCGTTTTTCATGCAATGCCAATATCACGTGGAAATTCAGTATTTAAATCAAGATGGATAAACGATTTTGGAGATTTCTATGGACGTAATATGTTTCTGGCAGAAACATCAGCTACCACAGGAGGTTTAGATTCTTTACTGCAACCTAAAGGATCTATTAAAAAAGCACAAGAGTTAGCTCGAGATGCGTATGGTTCTTTAAATACATTTTTTGTAACTAACGGAACATCTACAGCGAATAAAATTGTGATGCAAGCTTTAGTTAAACCTGAAGATGTAGTTCTTGTTGATCGAGATTGTCATAAATCACATCACTATGGATTGGTTTTGGCAGGCGCATATCCTGTTTATCTAGATTCTTATCCCATTGAAGAATATTCTATGTATGGAGCTGTTCCTTTAGCACAAATTAAAGCAAAGTTGCTAAAACTTAAAGAGGCAGGAAGACTAGACAATGTAAAAATGTTGCTTTTAACCAACTGTACTTTTGATGGGCTTGTGTATAATGTAGAACGTGTGATGGAAGAAGTACTTGCCATAAAGCCTGACATGATATTTTTATGGGATGAAGCTTGGTTTGCTTTTGCAGGATTTGCATACAATTATAAGCAGCGTACAGGTATGTTTACTGCAAAAAAAATGCATGAAAAATATACAAGTGCCAATTATAGAAAGCAATATAACGAATACAAAAAGGGATTAGGTAATGATGAGCATTCAGTATTGCCAGATCCTGATAAAGTTAGGATACGAGTCTATGCTACACAAAGTACGCATAAGACGTTGAGTAGTTTTAGACAAGGTTCTATGATTCATATTTGGGATGAAGATTTCCGAAGAAAAACAGAAAATACATTTCTGGAAGCTTATATGACTCATACATCCACATCACCAAATTACCAAATGTTGGCATCTTTAGATGTAGGTAGACGACAAGTACAATTAGAAGGATTTGAATTAGTCGAAAAGAGTATCGAAATGGCAATGGTGCTTCGTGCCAAGATAAATGACAATCCACAACTGAGTAAATACTTTGATGTATTGACTGTAAGTGATTTTATTCCAAACGAATTTCGTCAAACAGGCTTAAATGAATATTACACCAAAAATGAAGGTTGGAACAGAATGGATGAAGCTTGGGAGAAAGATGAATTTGTACTAGACCCAACCAAAATAACCTTATATATAGGTAAAACAGGAGTTGATGGAGATACGTTTAAGAATAAGTATCTGATGGACAAATTCAATATTCAAATCAATAAAACGTCTCGAAATACGGTATTGTTCATGACGAATATCGGAACCACTAGAGGAAGCATCACATACCTTATCAATGCCCTTTTAAAAATTTCAGATGAATTAGATGATGAGCTTAAATCCTTGAATGATAAAGAACGAGAGATTCGGGATAAAAGAATATATTCTCTAACAAAAGAGGTACCTCCATTACCAGATTTTAGTTATTTCCATCATTCATTTCAGGCTGTCCCTGGCGTTCCAGGAGGTAATTTAAGAGAAGCTTATTTTCTGGCGTATGATGAAGAAAATTATGAGTATGTTCCCCTAAATGACTGTTTGTCAGTTATGGATACAGGAAGAAAACTAGTAGCATCTACCTTTGTAATTCCTTACCCACCAGGTTTTCCAGTATTAGTTCCAGGACAAGTAGTTAGCGAAGAAATTATCAATTTTATGACGGTGCTAGATGTAAGTGAAATTCACGGCTATCGCTCTGATTTGGGTTTAAGAGTATTCAAAGAAAAAATACTAGATAGGCATAAAATCATCACCTCTATAGGTGGTATGTCTATTGGAAAAAAATAAAAATAATTAATTTAAACATTGAAAGATATTTTATATGGCAACTAAAAAAACGACAAGCATAAAAAAAACGACAAAACCTGTTAGCAAAAAAACAACACCTGTAAAAAAGGGAAAGGCAATCGAAATTCTTAATGGTGTCCCTGATATAAGACGATACTTTTATAAAAATGAAACACCTCTCTATTTTATTAGTGCAACAAATTTCAATATGCTAGGCGCTGATGAATGGATAAAGGGCTTTAAGTTTATATGTCATATTGAATGTTTTGATGGCCTTCATCCTAATGTTTTTTCACCTACAGAAGAAATCCCACATGATGAATTTACAAGTATTGAAGACATTAATAATTATCTCCTCCAACACCCAGAGGTTCAAGCATATTTAAACCTTAGAAAAAAAGGACGTTCAGCAGGGAAAGCTATGTTTTTGATGTTTGACGAAAAAACAGAAAAACTTGCTAAAAAATTAGGGTTAGAAATCATGTTTCCTCCTGCGAAAATGAGAACCCTAATGGATAATAAAGTGAATACAAATCGAATTGCTGAAAAAGCAGGTGTACCATGTGTTCCTTATGTATTATCGTCAGTTAAAGATTATGCACATTTGGATAAAGTATCTAAGGCTTTAGGTAAAGATTTAGTGATTCAAACACCATTTGGTGATTCTGGACATACCACGTTCTTTATTACGAATGAAGAAGAATTTAAAAAATATGAAGAAGAAATCGTCAAGGAAAAAGAAGTAAAAATAATGAAACGGATCAATTGTAGAGGTTCTGCAATTGAGGCTTGTGTAACTAGACACGGTACTATTGTTGCTCCTTTAATGACCGAACTTGTTGGATTCAAAGAAATGACTCCTTATAAAGGTGGATGGTGTGGAAACGAAATCTATCCTAATGCATTTACTCCTGAAATTCGTGAAAAAGCAACAAAGTATACACAGCTTTTTGGTGATCAACTAAGAAAAGAAGGCTATAAAGGCTATTTTGAATTAGATTTCCTAATCGATCAAGATAATGGTGAAATATATTTAGGTGAGTTAAATCCAAGGGTGACGGGCGCTAGTTCCATTACAAATCATGCTGTTTTTGCCTTAGCTGATGCACCGCTTTTTGTATTCCATATTTTAGAATGGATGGGTGTAGATTATGAGCTAAACATCAAAGAATTAAATGAACGATGGGCAAAACAAGAAAACATAGATGGTTGGAGTCAATTAATTATCAAGCACACTGAAGACACTATTGAGTACGTTTCTGAGGCTCCAAAATCAGGAATTTATAAAATGTTTGATAATGGACACATCCAATATGACAGAATGGATACACATAGAAGAGCTGTAGAGACCGAAAACGAAGCATTTTTTCTACACATTGCCAAAGAAGGAGATTATTTATATGAAGGAGCAGATATGGGGATTTTAGTATCAAGAGGTCGTATGATGACCAATGATTTTAAACTCAACGCACGTGCAAAAAATTGGATAAATGCTATTCGTGGAAAATATACCTCTCAAATAGTAGAGGATAAAAGAGAACAGGTAGTGCTTACAGGTAGCCTAACTAAATGATAAAATAGGAACGATAGTTACATCAAAGTATCTTTCAAATTGCCCATAATTTTTTATGGGCTTAATTTTTAAAACAAACTATGCAATTAAATTTTAGTACGGTCTCTGAACCAACTATAGCAGGAGCAAAATGGAAAGGATTATTTGATGCCTATTGGTCAGGCTATCAAACTTGGTTTTTGTCAAAAGAAACAGTGAGTACGCCCAACTTAAAGGCTTCACAAGATGCTCTTAAAAAATACATGCCTAAAATGTGGTCTACCTATGAACATTTATGTACACTGACCAATGCCGATCCCGCTATAGCTCGCTTTCTAACAGGATTTCAACCTCCAGCGTATATTAGTGCTTGCGCACAAGCAGTTATCAAAGCAGACGAAATTCAACTAGTTCGTAATTATGATTACCACCCAGATTTATTGGAAGGTACCATATTACTAAGCAAATGGAATAGTAACAAAGTAATGGGTATTTCGGATTGTTTAATTGGTATCGTAGATGGTATGAATGAAGCAGGGCTTTGTGTTTCCCTTACATTTGGAGGTCGTAAAGAAGTAGGTTATGGATTTGGAATTCCTTTTATTTTAAGATATGTTCTAGAGTTTTGTACAAATACTGCCGAAGCAGTAAAAGTATTAAAAAGTATTCCATCACACATGTCATACAATGTAACGGTAGTTGACAAGACGGGAGCTTCAAAAACAGTTATGTTAGCTCCAGATAAAAAACCACTGGTTACTAATGACGCCTTCGCTACAAATCACCAAGGAACCGTAGATTGGGAAGAAAATGCTCAATTTAATCAAACGATAAAGCGATATAACTTTCTTAAAGACTATTTGAAATCTAAAAATATCAGTGCTACTGAGTTAGCAAAGGCATTTTTACATTATCCCTTGTATAATACAAAATTTACAGAAGGATTTGGAACCTTATATACTTCAGTATATCAACCAGAAAATTTAGTTATGAAAGTGCTCTGGCCCAATGTAACTATAGAAAGAACTTTCGATAATTTTGCTGAAGAAAATATTCTTATAAATTACAGTACAACTCAACAGCCAGTTATCCCTGTTAATACTTGGGAACCAGTTCCTGTAGAAAATAATGGATACAGATGGCAAGATGCAGTGGTAGATTCACTCGTGAGCAGTATGGCTGGAAATAAAACAAAACAAAAACAGCAGGAACTTCGTGATCGTTTAATGCCCGATGGTCAAATAGCTTGGGAAGTTTTAGTAGATTATTGGAATGAACCTGTTGAACAACATTAATACATTTTATACGTAACCATGGAATTTAAAAGTAATAACCCTTATAATGGAGAGCAAGTGGGAGTATATACAGCGCTCACTAAAGAGGCATTAACTGAAAAACTACATAAAAGCCAAGTAGCTTTTGAATCTTGGCGAAAAGTACCTCTTGCCGAACGCTGCAACCTTATAAAGAAAGCGGGACAAGTATTGCGGGACAATGTGGAAGAATATGCTAAAATGATCACTTTAGAAATGGGGAAGCCCATTTCGGAGTCTAGGTCTGAAGTAAATAAATGTGCTTGGGTCTGTGATTACTATGCTGAGAATGCTGTAGGATTTCTTGAAGACGAAACCATTGCTACTGAAGCTGATAAAAGCTTTGTGCGACACGACCCTATAGGAGGAGTTTTAGCCATTATGCCCTGGAATTTTCCGTTTTGGCAAGTTTTTAGGTATGCAGCACCAACGTTGACTTCGGGTAATACCGGATTGTTAAAGCACGCTCCAAACGTATTTGGTTGTGCGCAACAAATTGAAGAAGTATTTACCAAAGCTGGATATCCGCCTTATGTTTTTCAAAATTTAGTTGTTCATCACGATCAAACAGAGCTCATCATTTCCAATGATGCTGTAAAAGCAGTAACACTCACTGGAAGTGAAAAAGCGGGCTCTGCCGTAGCAGAAATTGCTGGTCGTCATATCAAAAAAACAGTATTAGAACTTGGAGGAAACAATGCTTTTATCGTTTGGGAAGATGCAGATATTGATAAGAGCGTTACAGTAGCAGTAACTGCGCGTATGCTCAATTGCGGACAAAGTTGTATTGCTGCAAAGCGCTTTATCCTAATGGAAAGTATCTACGACGAGTTTGTGATAAAATTTATAGAAGCTGTAAAAAAGATGGAATCTGGTGATCCAATGAGCGATACTACTAAGATTGGACCCCTCGCTAGACGTGATCTTGCAGATCAGTTGAATGAACAAGTAAGAAAATCTGTTAAGCAAGGTGCTACATTGTTATTAGGAGGAAATCAAAATGGATGCTATCACGAACCAACCATTTTAGGAGATGTTTTACCAGGAATGGCTGCTTTCGATCAAGAGACTTTCGGGCCTTTGGCTGCTATGATTAAAGCCAAAGATATAGATCATGCCTTTGAACTCTCTGAAAATTCCAAATATGGGCTTGGAGTTACGGTATGCACTAAAGATGTAAAAAAAGCATTAGAATATGCTGACACGGTAAGCGATGGCGCCTATTTTATTAACGAATTAGTGAAATCTGATCCTAGACTACCTTTTGGAGGTACTAAGAATTCAGGATACGGACGTGAATTAGCAAAAGACGGCATCATGGAATTTGTGAATCGAAAAACGGTTTATATGAAGCATTCTTAAAAATACTTTATGATATACTAATGAATTCTTCTTTTATCTGTAAAAAAGAAGGCTGTCTAAAACTATTTAGACAGCCTTCTTTACTTTTTAGTACAATCGGAAATTACGCTTCCAGTTGTTTTTTCTCAGTTGCTATAACAGCAAGGTTATACACAACAAGACCAAAACCAATTTTGTTGATCGCATCTCCTATATTGTAAACTACATCAAGAGAAAGACCTCCAAAGACCCCTTCATACCATCCTGGTGTTCCAGCCATGTATCCAATAGGATAAATAGCCCATCCTACAAGGACAAACCAGCATAAAGTTTTGTGTGCACTTAATACAGCACCTCCCGCTTTTACAGCAATTTTCTTGGCACTTCCAAGCCAGATCTCGTAAACAATAATAAAATAAGCTACCCCAGAGATGAATCCCCACAGAGCCGCAGAGTCACGATACACAGTCTCACCTAGATATCCAGTCACAAGCATCACTACAGAAAGAAAGATCAGTCTCCACATAAGTGATTTTTTAGCCCCTGCTACTTTTAAAATGAGATAGAACTCTACGCACATCAATGGTACGGTAAGAATCCAGTCTACATAACGGAAGAAGGTAGGTGATTCGGTATTTAATTGCCAGTAATCACGCATGTACCAATAATGTACAGCAGCAATAAACGTAATTAACCCCGATACGAGAATCGAGGTTTTCCATTTTCTATCAAAACTACTCATTGATAAAAAGAAAAAAGCAGAAGCAGCCATCATGGCCATCGCACCTACAAAAAATGTAAACGCCACATAATCGTCAGAGGCGATTTTGTCTAAAAATGTTGGTAGTGTTAAAAAATTCATAGTTATTGTTTTTTTTTGTTTAACTAAAAATAGTAAATATTAAACAAAACAATGCTATATTTATGAAATATTTATATTTAGGGTGTGAAGAATTATAAAATCGTAATCACTTTTTTTCTATTATGGCTTACCATTCAGTTTGATAGTGAGGCAGAAAACGTTCTCGCGTATGTTTCTATACTTACGTTAGGGTTGCTTCATGGGGCGAATGATATTAAGCTTCTTACTAGGCGGGGATCGACTGGTACGACGAGTTCATATAAAATTTTAGTAACCTATGTTGCATTTGTGCTATGCGTAGGAGTGCTTTTTTATATACTGCCTGTACTCGCTTTATTCGTTTTTGTCGTCATCAGCGGTTTTCATTTTGGCGAAGAGCATTTACACGATAAGTTTACAATGGGCACGCGATTATTGACTTATTTTTTTACAACGTACGGAATGCTCATCTTATTTTTAATCTTTTACTTTAACGCTGAGGCTACTTCCACCATTATTTATGAGATCACTTCTTATGACTTACCTGATTCCTTTTTTTTAATAGGCATAGGATTATTAGGGATCAGTACATTGATTTTTTCTTTGGTAGTGTATAAAAATAAGAACAAGGAGGTGTCTTATATAGAAGAGTTTGTCTATATCTTGGTGTTTATTGCATTATTTAAAATGGCAAATCTGCTTTGGTCTTTTGCCATATACTTTGTGATATGGCATGCTATTCCTTCACTTTCAGGTCAAATTCGTTTTCTTTATGGGAATACATCATTTGCCTCTGTTGTTAAATACCTAAAATCTTCTTTTGTCTATTGGTTACTTTCTATTACAGGTGTATTCTCATTATATTTCTATCTCAGAGATGACTTATATCTTTTTAATGCGATCTTTTTTGCCTTTTTAGCGACCATTACATTTCCGCATGTATGGGTTATTAATTCTATGAAATCCAAGAAATAAGCTATTTTATCTCTTCAATCACACTTCCACAAGTCAACATCGTATCTCCGTAGTACGGATTTTTAATTTCTTTTTCAGTACTTAACCAAATAGCCCCTTTATTGCTATTCGCCATAGGACATTTTTGAACATATAAAGTTTCTGAAGGTGATTTGATATGCATTGCTAAGGCGACTATATGTTCATTTAACACGACTAAATGAGTTCTTTGATTTTCTAATGTTGTAGTGGAAGCAATGGCATCTAACATCTCTATACTCTTTAATAGATGTGATTTCTCCATCGTACCTAAATTAACTACATCTATAGCTTTTATTTTTTTTGAAACCGCTTTCGCGAAAGCGGATACTTGATCAGCATCACTGTCAACAAAAGCATCTTTCATGTCAAAGTAAGACCCTAATACAGACTTAAACGCTGTTTGGAATGCTTTGGGCAATTCCATTTCCATCGTTGAAGCAGTCGTGGTTGTATTGGCTGTCGCCTGCATTCCTGTATGTCCTTCGTGACCTGTCATTGTTTTTCCACCTGAGGCATTCATCATTGATTTTTTGCCTTGTAGTTGTGCTGCGGCATCTACTGTAAATGTTCCGTTGGTGACAATCTCATCTCCGTTTTCTAGCCCAGAAATTACTTGATAAGTGTCTCCATTGCGAGTGCCGAGTGTTATTTCTCGCATTTCAAAAACAGCTTCATTAGGATGCGTTTTAATATACACCAAAGAACGTTCTCCAGTCCATAAAACGGCACTAGCAGGAATACGTAATATCTCAGATGAATCTCTAGTAGAAGCACCTTGAATTTTTCCAGTAACAAACATGCCAGGCTTGAATATATTTTCTTTATTACTGAGTGTGGCTCTTACCGCTACAGTTCTTGTATTCGCATTGAGTACAGGATCAATAAATGAAATGACAGCATCAAATTCTTTAGTTGGATATGCGTTTGTAGTTACCTTTATTTTTTGACCTTCTTTAAACAAAGAAATTTGATTTTCGTAGGCATCAAATGTTGCCCAAACAGATGTAAGATTACTTACTTTTAAAATAGGTTGTCCTTGTTTTACATAATCGCCTTCTGCCGCCATTACCATAGCTACCGTTCCTGAAACTGTCGCATATATGGGGAAATTTTCCTGAACTTTTCCTGATGTTTCAATATTGTTGATTTGCTTTTCGGTAAGCTTCCAAAGCTTCAACTTATTACGTACGGCATTATACAAGGCTGGTTGAGATTCTTTTAAAGAAGCAGTTGTAATTAATTCTTGCTGTGCCGCTACCAGAGTAGGGGCATAGATGGTTGCTAATAATTGCCCTCGACGTATTTCTTGCCCTTCGTAATTAACATACAATCGCTCCAAACGACCATCAAAATAACTTGCTTGGATCGCATTGTTTTCTTCATTAGTAGTGATTTTTCCAGATAGTGAAATGAACCCATCTTCATCTGAAACTAGGTCACTCCCTACAACACTCGTCTGAATATTAGCTAGCGCCATAGCATTTTGCGTCATTTTAATCTCATTGGCAGAGAGCCCTTCTGCACTAGTTTCGGCAGGAATTAAATCCATTCCACAAATTGGACAATCGCCTGGCTCCGGCTGCATAACTTGGGGATGCATAGAACACGTCCATAGTTGATTATCTGTAGCTTCGGTATGATCGTGACTCTCCGATATTGGGTCTAAGCTATTCCCGAATAATAAATAACCACCAAGGAGGCCTATACTAACTGCAATACCGAGATATAAGATGTTCTTTTTCATAGTTAATCAATTGATTTTGTTCGTAATCTAAGTGCATTGGCGATGACTGATACAGAGCTAAAACTCATGGCTAAAGCCGCAATCATAGGGGATAATAGGATTCCAAAAAATGGAAATAAAACTCCTGCTGCTATAGGTACGCCAAGTGTGTTGTAGATCAACGCAAAAAACAGATTTTGCTTTATATTTTGCATCACTTTGTCACTAAGGTTTCGTGCTTTTACAATGCCGTGCAAATCTCCTTTTACGAGGGTAATCATCGCACTTTCAATAGCGACATCAGTTCCTGTGCCCATAGCGATACCCACATCACTTTTGGCTAAGGCGGGTGCATCGTTAATGCCATCGCCTGCCATGGCTACTACGTGACCTTGTTCTTGTAATTTCTCAACTTCTTTGAGTTTATCTTCGGGTAACATTCCTGCTTTAAAGTCGGCAAGGTTAAGTTCGCTAGCGACGGCTTGTGCAGTATCGTGATTATCTCCTGTAAGCATGATGACGGAAATACCTTTATCTTGAAGGGCTGCGATGGCTTTGGCACTTGTCGCTTTAATTTTATCACCAATCACTACATAACCTGCCACCTCGCCATCTACAGCTAGATAGGAAACGGTTTTTCCTTGTTTTTGAAAAGATTGGGCTTCGGCTTCCATTTCTGATGTCATTTTTGCCTTGGCATATTCCATCATTTTAGCATTTCCTAGATCTAACTTTTTACCAGCTACGTTTCCTTCGACTCCTTTTCCTGTTACTGCGCTAAAATTGTCGGTTTTTGATATTTCTATACGTTGTTCCTTCCCATATTTTACAGTAGCTTCGGCAAGAGGATGTTCACTAGAACTGTTAAGTGACGCTATAAAGTGGATGAGTTCGCTTTCGCGAAAGCGGTCTCCAAATGAACCTATTTTTTCAACGGTTGGTTTTCCTTCAGTAATTGTTCCGGTCTTATCGACGATTAAGGTATCGACCTTGTTCATTTTTTCTAATGCCTCGGCATTCTTAATTAGCACCCCATTTTGAGCTCCTTTACCAACACCCACCATCACAGACATAGGCGTAGCTAAACCTAAGGCACACGGACAAGCGATAATCAACACAGCAATCGCATTGACAAGCGCATATACATAGGCTGGTTCTGGTCCCCAAATCGCCCAAACAACGAAGGTTAGTACTGCGATAATAACAACCACAGGTACAAAATAACCTGAAACCGTATCGGCTAACTTTTGAATAGGGGCACGACTACGACTCGCATCATTTACCATCTGTATGATTTGAGAAAGTAAGGTATCGCTGCCTACTTTTTCGGCTTTCATTAAGAATGATTGATTGCCATTAATGGTTCCGCTACTTACCTTGTCATCTTTTGTTTTATTGACAGGAATCGGTTCGCCAGAAATCATAGATTCGTCAACCGTGGTATGACCTTCTGTAATCACACCATCTACAGGAATTTTGTCACCTGGTTTTACACGTAGGATATCTCCTTTTTGGATATGGTCAATAGCAACTTCTTCTTCCGTTCCATGAACGACGCGCACTGCTTTATTGGGAGCTAATTTCAATAGTTCTTTTACTGCCGAATTGGTTTTACTATGGGCTCTTGCTTCTAACACCTGACCCATTAATACCAACGTAAGGATGACCGTTGCTGCTTCAAAATAGACGTGAACGGCACCAGATTCGGTTTTAAATTGTGTTGGGAAGAAGTCTGGAAACAACATTCCAAATACACTAAACAACCACGCTACGCCCGCACCAATACCAATAAGAGTAAACATATTGAGATTCCACGTTTTTATACTACGATAGGCACGTTCAAAGAACATCCACGTAGCATAGAATACCACAGGAATGGACAGTGCAAACTGCATCCAGTTCCATGATTTTTGAGTCATCACCTCGTATAATGGATTGTTCGGAATCATTTCGCTCATCGCAATTAAGAAAATAGGCAAGGTAAAGACGACAGCAATCCAAAATTTCTTTAAAAGCTTTTTATAGGTTTTCTCTTCTGCAGAGATATCTGCTTCCATAGGTACTAAATCCATCCCACAAATAGGGCAGGCTCCCGGTTCGTCTTTAACAACTTTGGGATGCATTGGGCAGGTAAAGCCCCCCGACACCCGAAGGGGGAGTTGCTCTTGGACTAAGTCCATACCGCAGATTGGGCAATCGCCAGGTTTTTCATAGGTCTTGTCTCCTTCACAATGCATTGGGCAGTAAAATCCCCCCAACCCCCGAAGGGGACTTTTAGATTTTCCTTCTGAGTTCTTCTCCTTTGGGGAGGCTAGGTGAGGATTTAAGTGAATAGAATAATGACCTCCATCATCCTGCATCGCTTTTTGAAAGGTCTCGATAGGGATATGGGAATCCATTTCGATACTAGCTTCTGCTTTTTCTAAATCTACAGCAACATGAGTCACACCTTTGACTTTAGAAAGCGTTTGCTCTACATGATTACGACAACCATTACAGGTCATTCCGTGTATGTGATAGGTGTGTTTCATAATCTTATAGTATAAATTTTATAATGAGTCCACCAGCAAGCCAGATATAGCATATAAATGCAGCGTATTTTAAAATACGTTCAAGTAGTGGGCTTTTAGGCGCCATCTCACTCATTTGATGATCTACATCTTTCTTTTTAAAGAACCCTAGATACACTAAATATCCAGAAATCAATAAAAAGGCAATGTTTAAGAAGAAGGTGTAATCAATTTTAAAGAACTCACTTTCTTGAATTTTTACTTGTGACGGATCTGGTATTATATCTAATAGATCAAAGCTGTAATGTAATATGAGTGCTGTTCCTATAAGTGCTGAAAATAATAAGAATAGTATAAAAAGTGACATCTTCCAACCATAGTATTTTGCATTTATACGCAGTACAGGAAATACGACTAAATCACTAAAAATAAAAGCCATCACACCAGCAAAACTAACTCCTTTGCCAAATAATAATGCCGCAAGCGGAATATTACCCATGGATCCAATAAACGTTAGGAAAGCGGCTACAGGTCCTACAATAATGTGCTCTAGAATTTCTAAGAAAGTGAAATCTGTATTGTCTTGACCGCTATTAATAAATAGGGTTTCAAAAAATGAATCTGGTACAAAAGCGGCTGTGATACCTGCAATGGTAAAGCCAACAGTCACATCTTTCCATACCATTTGCCATTCCATTTTATATTTTTTAGCCACACGTGCCCAGTTATTCTCTTTTTGTATTTGCTTTTTCCAATCTTTGGAAT
>ERZ651776.3195-NODE-3195-length-16671-cov-2.764674_pt1 | contig 16671 bp, 15 predicted proteins | sample MGYA00514761_ERZ651776 | MGnify/ENA metagenome assembly ERZ651776 | reverse complement strand
ATCCATTAGTATATTTTGATCAAGTAATTGAATTAATGAGATTGAATAGAGAGATCGAGCTTCTTATTGAAGTTGAGGATAATTTACGGTTGGTTAGCTATCAGGTTGGAAGAATAGAATTTGAACCAACAGTGACTGCTGCTGCAAATTTGGCTTCACGGTTGAATTCATTTCTAAAAATGCATACTGGTAATCGATGGTTGGTATCCGTTGTATCAACTGGTGGTGGAAAAACTATTAAAGAACAAAGAGCAGATAAAAAATTAATACTTGAAAAAGATTCAAGAAAGCATCCAATTGTTTGTGCTGTCTTTGAGAAGTTTCCAGGAGCACAAATAGAAAATATTCGTGAAAAAAAACCAGAAAATCGTTTTATGAATGAACAATCTACGAGAAGTGAGAGTGATTATGAGTGGGATCCTGTTGAAAAGGAATAATTAATGTTTAAAGGCTTAGGTCAATTTGGCGATATGGCAAAAATAATGAAGCAGGCCCAAGAAATGCAGGGTAAAATGGCAAGTATGCAAGAACGCTTGGATACTATTGAAGTGTTTGGTGAGGCAGGAGCTGGTTTGGTAAAGGCGACGTCTACTGCTAAAGGTAGGATAACTTCTTTAGTAATTGACGAAAAGATCTTACAGCCCAATGAAAAAGAAGTGGTTGAAGATTTGATAGTGGCTGCAATTGCCGATGCTCAGAAAAAAGCAGAAGAGAAAGAGAAAGAAGAAATGTCGGATATCAGTGCAAGCATGGGTCTGCCAGCTGGTATGAAACTCCCTTTTTAAAAGTTATTTGGGCAACAGAAATGTTTGAAAAAATAAAAAATAAAAATGGTAATAATGAAATTGAAAGTCTGATTGCCTTATTGGCCAAGTTACCAGGGTTTGGTAAAAGGTCAGCAAGGCGAGCTGTTTTGCATATGATAAATAAGCGTGAGTCATTAATGCAACCAATCACTAAGCAAATAGCTGAAGTTTATAATAAAGTAAGTAAGTGTGAAAAATGTGGAAATATAACAACCTATACCAGTTGTTTCGTTTGTTCTGATGAAAACCGTGATAAAACCAAGATTTGTGTAGTGTCTGATGTCTCGGATTTGTGGGCCATGGAGCGTGCCAATACATTCAAGGGTCGTTTTTATGTTTTGGGCGGATTACTGTCTGCTCTGGACGGAATAGGACCCGAATCGCTAAATATTCCGATGCTCGTCGAAAGAGTAATGTCTGAGGAAATCAAAGAGGTAATTTTAGCGTTGAGTGCAACGATTAATGGGCAGACTACAGCCCATTATATTGTTGATCAAATTAGTCAATGTGGTGTTGAAATAACATCCTTAGCTCATGGGGTTCCAATAGGCGGTGAACTAGACTATTTAGATGAAGGAACAATAGAGGTAGCTTTCAAAGGTCGAAAAAGTTTTTAGTTCTTGATTATTTAGCTTTTACAGTGGTTAGATTTTTTTTTAGAGCCATGCTTAAAGAGCATACTAGGTATGCACTTGAGTCCCTATCACAAATATTTTTTTTGCTCATAATAGCAATAAGTGATAAATAAAGTTGCCCAGAAATTTGAAAGGACTAACGTAATGTTTGATTACGTCAATACCACTGCAATAAAAAATGATCAAGGTTCAAGAGCTCAAAGGCTTTTTGCTGCGGTGGTGCTCGCTGCTCTTGATGATGCGATTGCTGATGACAGGAAGTATGGAAATGGTGCGGAGCAAATTATGCGATGGGCTCGCTCTCGAGATGGACGCGAAGTATTAATGTGTGCTGGAATTGATCCAAATGAACGTTGTATTCAGGGGATGGTAGATTTTGTGAACCGTGGAATAAGAACTTCGGTAGCACTATCACGCGAAGAAAGTGAACGGCAAGCGGCCGCAGCTTAAGTAAGACTTTTAAAATTATGACCATCACTATTTATTGATTTTTCTCTTTAAGCGATGTTTAAATTTTAATATTGGAGTATCCTCATAACATAGCTTTATTTCTGCAATTAGAATCATTTTGTCATTGTTTCTGCGCAAAGGTTTTTGGATATTATGAATAATCAACTACAGAAATCTGATGCAAATTATAAAGCACTAAACCCAATAAGCTTTCTAGTAAAAGCTGCCGCAGTCTACCCTAACAAAAAATCGATAATTTATGATGAAATTCAATTTACTTGGTTGGAGACCTTTGAGCGTTGTAAACAATTAGCATCAGCATTTCATAATATAGGTCTCGTACAAGGGGATGTAGTTGGTTTTATGGCCGCTAATACACCAGAGCTTTATGAGGCTCATTTTTCGGTACCAATGGCAGGAATGGTGCTAAATGCACTAAATTATAGACTTGATGCGAAGACTTTGGCCTATATTATCGATCATTCTGAAATAAAACTGTTGGTGACGGATAAAGAATTTTCATCTGTCATTGTTAAAGCCTTAAAACAATGTAAAAATAGGCCCATCTTAATTGATATCGATGACCCCTCTGTTCTAGATGGGGAATTACTTGGTAGGTCAAGTTATGAACAGTTTCGGTTAACTGGATCGACTCATTTTCAAATTATAGAACCCTCTGATGAGTGGGATACTATCTCAATAAACTATACTTCTGGCACTACAGGCAGCCCAAAAGGCGTGGTATACCATAATCGAGGTGCCTATTTGAACGCTCTAGGAAATGCTATTGAGTGGGATATGAACATACACCCCATTTATCTTTGGACTTTGCCAATGTTCCATTGCAACGGTTGGTGCTTTCCTTGGACCATTGCTGCTAAAGTTGGAACAAACGTTTGTATTCGTAAGGTTAGTGCTGAAGCTATCTTTGATGCCCTAAGAAGATATGGAGTTACCCATTTGTGTGGTGCACCAATTGTTTTAAGTATGATGGTAAATGCTACTTTATCTGAAAAGAAATTTTTTGATCAAAGTTGTAAAGTTATGACTGCAGCGGCACCTCCCCCAGCAAAGGTACTCCAGTCAATGCAAGAAGATGGTTTTGAGGTAACACATGTTTATGGGCTGACCGAGGTATATGGACCATGTGTAGTGAGTAATTGGAAAGATGAATGGGCGCTGTTGGACATAGAACAACAGGCGAACTTAAAGGCACGGCAAGGAAATTCATATTTGGTTCAAGATGGGCTAAGAGTAGTAAATGTAGGCACAATGGATGATGTTCCAAAAGATGGTAAAACAATAGGTGAAGTCATTTTAAGAGGAAATATTATGATGAAAGGTTATCTTAAAAATGATTCTGCAACAAAAGAAGCTTTTAAAAATGGTTGGTTTCATACAGGTGATTTAGGCGTCTTACACTCCGATGGTTATCTACAATTGAAGGATAGAGCAAAAGACATCATCATTTCAGGTGGTGAAAATATCTCCTCAATAGAAATAGAGGATTGCTTGTATTTGCATGATGCAATTGCTTCTTGCGGTGTGGTTGCCAAACCTGATGATAAATGGGGAGAAGTGCCTTGTGCATTTATAGAGTTAAAACCAAAAATGAATGTGAGTAAGGAAGATTTAGTAGAGCATTGCAAGCAGAACCTAGCCAGTTATAAAATTCCTAAAGAATTTGTTTTTCAGAATATCCCAAAGACCTCTACGGGTAAAATTCAAAAGGCTGAGTTGCGAAAACTACTTGGATAAATTGGTCAATTTGTATGACTTAAATTGAAGTAAGAATGTAAATTTACGATAACCACCTTAGTACTTGGACAAGAAGTACTAGATAACCTAAGATCAAAAAGATGCAAAAAAATTCCTTAAACGATGCTTCTGGTATGTATGAAAATAATATTGCCTTTGATAATTTTAGGCTAGCCGTATGTGATCTAAACGGTCAGCTGCGAGGTAAACGATTCCCAGCTTCAAGTTTAAAGAAGATTCTCAAAGATGGCAGTCGTATGCCCCTTTCGACATCGTGTATCGATATGTGGGGAACAGATCTACTTGATAGCCCATATTTGTTTGATTCGGGTGATTCTGATGGTGTGGTTTTGCCAACAGGAGCTGAATTAATATTGATTAACTGGCTTAATCAACCAACTGCTATATTACCCGCCTGGATGTGTGATGAAAGTAGTGTGCCTTCATTGATTGACCCTCGGCAGATATTACGAGCTGTACTTGATAAATACGCAGCAATTGGCTTAAAACCTGTTATCGCATTTGAGTTGGAGTTTCATCTAATTGATCCAAAGTCAAATATACCAATAAGTCCAAAAAACCCTATATCAAAAGTACAGTTATCAAATACCTCAGTCCTTTCAATCGATGAATTAGATGCTTTTGAAAGTTTTTTTTCTGATGTTAGTGAGGCTTGTAAAAGCCACAATATTCCGTCAGATACAGCTATTTCAGAGAATGGGGTCGGTCAATTTGAGATAAACTTAAAGCATACTGATAATAGTTTGGCCGCAGCTGATCATGCACTATTCCTAAAGAGAATTATAAAAGGGGTAGCTCAGAAACACTCGCTTAAGGCCTCTTTTATGGCAAAACCATTCTTGGATACAGCAGGAAATGGAATGCATTTGCACATGAGTATTTTGGATAATACTGGTTTGAATATTTTTGGGGTACAATCTGTCGATGGAAGTAAAATATTAAAAAATGCTATCGGTGGATTAATATGTGCTTTAAAAGAATCTACTCTGATCTTTGCACCTCACCTGAACTCTTATCGTAGACTTAGGCCAGGAAGCCATGCACCAACATCTATCTGTTGGGGTTATGAGAACCGCACTGCAGCAATTCGTATACCCGGGGGATCCATAGATAATATGCGATTAGAGCATCGTGTCTCTGGTGCTGATGCCAACCCATATCTAGTTGCGGCTGCGGTATTATCAGGTGCTTTGAACGGTATCGAAAAAGAAATCAGAGCTCCAGAACCGATAAATGGCGATAGTTATTCGAAAAGCCATGAGCACATACCTCTAGATTGGCTATCTGCGATCGATATTTTTAAGCGTGGGCGTTTAAATAAAACGTTTTATTCAGATTCATTCATTGAAGTTTTTTCAAGCTTAAAGTCGCAGGAATCTAAAACTTTTTCGAATAGAATGGAGTCTTTTGAGATTTCAACTTACGTGGATTCTGTTTAAAAAAAACTAATTCAATATCCATTAATAATTTCCTTGGATGCATTGATACCAGAGAAATATGCGCCATGAGCCGTTCCAAAGTGTTTGGGAATTGTGGCTTCTCCTGCAAAGAATAGTTTTTTTTCAATATTTTTTGCGAGTTCCTCTCTTGCTAAACTGTTGTTAGGGGTAGCGTATGAATAAGCTCCTTTTGTTAATGGTTCTGATGCCCAGGCTGTAGTGATAACACTTTCTATAGTTTTTGAGCATTGACTTCCCAATACGGACTCTATTTTTGAAATTGCATAGTCTTGCATTACTTTTGGTCCTCTTTCTTCCAACCACTCGCCAAATCGTCCACCAGAAAAAACAACCACGTTTTGTAAGCCAGAGGAGCTCACCTCAAAACTTCCTACTTCCTGATCTGTGATATATTTTTTATCTGGCCAAGTTATATACCAGCCTTGCTCTTCTTCAGAGAAAAGTTGTTTTTTAAATGAGACTCCAATCTTATTTAAAGTACCCATCGGTAAGGAGCTAATTGCGCTCTGTTTTTCTGCTGGAAGCTGCGGGACCATTTCGATATCGTTATTGGCCAAAACACCAGTGGAAACAGTTATTATTATTTTCTTTGCTAATAGGGTTCCTTGAGATGTTTTCAACTCAACAAAAGGTCCACCCCATTTTATTCTGGAGACTTTCGTATTTAACATAACTTTTATATCTGAAGACCACGCCTCGACCAAATTTCCAAAACCACCTGGAACTGGATAATCAGGTCCGTCATAGTATGAAGACAGGTAGTCTTTTGCTGAAACTAGGTCAACGTCGGCCGCATTTAAGCTTGATGACAGATGGCAAGATATTGGAAAGTATGGGTCGTCTATGTTCATAAAATCAACAATGGCGTCATCGCTCTTTTTATCACTTATCTTTCTTAATAAATCTGAATGGCTCTTATCTAGTGGATTAGAGATACTAAAGTCTAATTTTTTTCCATTAGAAAAATATCGTGTCTGATCGGGGTAAAAAAGATTCCCAGCTTTGATATTTGGAGGAAAATTTAGGGCTGATGCTATATCTACGAATGGATTAATTTTTCCATTGTGGAGATACGAGCAACCAAGATCAAACCAATTACCAGATGATAATTGCTCGCTGTAAGCCCGGCCTCCTTTGCGGTGTGATGCGTCCAAAATCACGTGTTGAACATTATGTTTTTTTAGAACTTTAGCGGCCGCGAGACCTGAGATACCAGCTCCAATAATTATAACATCAGTGGAATTTCCGTTACAAAGCATGATAGAAGACCTTTTTAAAAGAACAAAATACGTGAATTAACCCGCGAGGTACAAGACTTTAACTTTTTTTGTATATTATTATTATAAAAATTGATATTCAGTTAAAGGAAATAATATGGTTATCTGCTTAAATATTATCTAGCGTGTGGGGGTGCTGTTTGAATGACGCATACTATTGAAAATCAGGACACGGTGCCGTCGAATTGGAACCGTTCTGGGTTGCCAGGGTGGGCCTACTTTTCGGAAGATCTGTTTAAGCTTGAGCAAGAAATACTTTTCAGACGACATTGGCAGCTAGTAGGCCACGTCAACGCATTGGCTGAGGTAGGAAGTTATATAACGTTAGATGTTGCAAACGAACGAGGACTAGTCATCCGTGGTTCTGATAAGAAAATCAGAGCGTTTCACAATGTGTGCCGACATAGAGGTTCTAGAGTAGTTGCTGATGAAAAAGGCAAGTGTAATAAATCGATCGTCTGCCCTTATCATGGTTGGTCATATGGTTTAGATGGAGCGATGCGTGGAGTTGCAAGACCTGAAACCTTTCCTGAAATGGATAAGAGTCAGCTTGGTTTGATACCTTTAAATATGGAAATTTGGTTTGGGTTTATTTTTGTAAAATTCAAGGAAAGCTCTCAACCCACCGTTAAAGAGATCATGGCTAGGTTTGAACATGAAATAGTGGATTATGCGTTGGAAGAAATGATTCCTGTTCCTGAAAGTGAATGGGCTGAGGTCGTTAATGCTAATTGGAAATCTGTCCGAGACGTCGATAATGAAGGCTACCACGTCAAACAGGCGCATCCAGGTCTTCATGAATTGTATGGTCAAAATTATAATGATGAGCCTTATAAAAATGGGACTTCTCGATCTGTTGGAATCTTTAACACTAAGCCAAGTAAAAGATGGAGTGTTCGAAATTATCTTAAGCTGCTTCCAACAGTAAAAAAACTGTCTACCGAAAGTCAAACGAGGTGGATGTATGCCGGAATGTTTCCTAATCTTGTTTTTGGGTTTTATCCCGATAGCGTAATTTATTATATGGAGATTCCGATCTCAGCCACACAGACTATACAGCGTGGTGGAGCCTTGCGTTATCCAAATGAGACTAGAGATTTAAAAATTGCTCGCTATCTGAGTGGTAGAATCGATCGCGACACCGCAAAAGAGGATCAAATGTTAACGGTGTGGTCTTCAGAGGCGACAAAGTCTTCAGCATATTCAGGAATAATTTTGTCAGACTTAGAATATGGAGTGAAGACATATCACGATCATTTGAGAAAAATAATGCCAGTGCTTGGGTTACAAAATGCACCTAATTCGGAAAAAATGTCGACTGTTAATAATGAAATGCTTGGTTCAATATTAATTTAGCGTGGAAGAATAATTAGGATATGAGTAGCGTAACGAACAATAATCTAAAAGGATGGAGGCTATTGGCCACGCCATTCGTTTTCTCTCTACTACTTTTGCTTGCGCCGTTATTACTGATGCTTACAATGAGTTTTTGGACTCAAGACTACTTGACATTAGACCGAACGTTTACTTTGAATAACTACGAAGAAGCATTAACTCAACCAGTCTACCAAATGCTTTTTAAAAGGTCTTTGTTTATTTCACTTTCGGTTACACTATTAACCATTTTGATAGCTTTTCCAGTGGCATATTATATTTCTTTTTATGGTGGTTCAAAAAAAACCCTATGGATCTTTTTAGTTACTATTCCGTTTTGGACAAGCTATTTGCTTCGAATGTTTTTATGGAAGGTAATACTGGGTTATAATGGTGTTTTGAACTCTTTGCTCTTATGGCTTGAAGTTATAACTGAGCCTTTAACGGTCATACTATATAACTCCAACGCTGTTATTCTAGCCTTAACGCATGGTTGGGCTCCATTTGCAATTCTTCCTATATTTGTTTCATTAGAAAAAATTGATCGGTCACTTTTAGAAGCTTCACGAGATTTAGGGGATGGAGCAACTCAGCAATTTTTTCGTGTTGTACTGCCTTTGGCTATGCCTGGGGTCGTCGCTGCTGGTTTAATTGTTTTTATACCAACAATTGGCGAATATATAACGCCTAAATTAGTTGGAGGTACGGATGGCCTTATGATTGCTAATATGATTCAAGTACAGTTTTCTAAGGCGAACAACGCCCCTCTTGGAGCGGCGCTGTCGGTTTCATCCCTCATAATTGTAACGTCGATTTCATTAATTTTTGTAATTTATAATCGTCGACTGTTAAGAAAATATTGATATGCTAAATAATAAAAACTTCCTAAAGCTGTTTGTTTTAATTGCGCTGATTTTCTTTTATTCTCCAGCACTTTTACTACCAATATTTGCGTTTAATGAGAGCCAAATCATATCGTTTCCGGTAGAAGGCTTTTCTTTGAGGTGGTTTGAGGTGCTACTGTCAGAAAAAACTCTTCACGGTGCTCTCAAAAATTCTCTATTTGTTGCACTCTCGTCGGCAGCTTTTGGAACATTTCTAGGGGTTCTGACTGCTCGAGCGAACTCCCGCTATGAGTTTTTTGGAAAAAAACCAACACTTTCTTTTATTTTAATTCCATTAGTTATTCCAGAGTTGATAATTGGTGTGGCACTCCTCATTGTACTTATGCAACTCGGTCTTTCATTAAGCCTTTGGACAGTAATTTTAGGCCACACCTTGCTAATAATGCCATTTTCTACGCTTGTAATGATGTCAGCTTTTAATAATTTTGATCAGAGTGTTGAAGAGGCTTCAATGGATCTAGGTGAAACGGCTTTCGGTACTTTTAGAAGAATAATTATACCAATGGTGTCGCCAGGGCTTATCGCTAGCTTTATTATTGGCTTCACCATATCCTTAGATGAGTTCATGATTGCATTTTTTTTGACTGGAACTGAACCAACTTTACCAGTCTATATTTGGGCGCAGTTTAGGTTTCCAGTAAAACTCCCAAGTGTCATGGCGCTTGGAACAATAATGTTGATATTTTCGTTAGTTCTCTTAACTTTAAGCGAGTATTTTAGGCGTAAAATTCCAAAAACTGAATCATCAAGGATTGTGTGATATGAATAATAATACCCAGCAACTTCCAATAGTTCAGTTGAAAAATGTTGAAAAGTCCTTTGGTGCGGTGAAGGCAGTGGATAGTGTGTCATTGAATATTGGTCAGGGAGATTTTTTTTCCCTTTTGGGACCGTCGGGTTGTGGTAAAACAACTTTACTGCGTTTGATCGCAGGATTTGAAAAGCCAGAGGCGGGACAAATTATAATCGACAGTAAAGAAATGATTGATGTTGAGCCAAACCATAGACCAACTAATATGGTATTCCAAAATTATGCAATATTTCCGCACCTAAATGTAGAAGAGAATGTAGGTTATGGCCTAACGAAGCAAGGGGTAGGGAAGCATAAAAAACTTGAAATGGTAAATGACATATTGAGCCTTGTTGGTTTAACTGGTTTAAACGCGAGATCTGCAAGCGCCTTGTCTGGCGGACAAAGGCAACGAGTTGCGTTGGCACGAGCTTTAATTCTGAAGCCGAAGGTGTTGTTGCTAGATGAACCACTTTCCGCATTGGATAAAAAATTAAGAGAGCAAATGCAGATTGAGTTGCGAGAGCTTCAAAAAGCGGTTGGTATAACTTTTATTTTAGTTACTCATGATCAAGAAGAAGCACTTACAATGAGTGATAAAATTGCAGTTATGTTTGACGGCGGAGTTTCACAAATAGCCTCACCAAAGGAGTTATATGATCATCCAACCTCAAAACAAGTTGCCTCTTTTATCGGAAACATGAACTTTTTTAAGGCTGATATTGTTTCGATTGATAAAAAAAATATTGAATTGAATTCGGTTACTTTGGGTCAGGTGGTATTATCAAAAGTCCAATTTCCAATCGAACCCAAGAGTGGCTCAGTGGAAATAGGTATTAGACCAGAGATGTTGGCGATGAGTAAAAAAAGCACCAACTCTATAAAGAACAGTTGTGAAGCACGGATTGATGAAATATCTTTTTTTGGTGATAGCACATGGTATAAAGTAAAATTTTTGTTAACCGATGAGATTTCCATCGTTTCAGAAATGCATTCACAAGAGAGAGTGGAGTGGAAATTAGGTGACAAAGTAACCGTTAGTTGGCGCCCAGCTTCATTTGTTGGATTTATTTGACTTAAAGACGTTCTTCACCGCCTTTAAGTCATGAGTTGATATTAAAATCCTGCCTTAATTAGTTCGAATTCCTTTATCATCATCTCGCGCATTCGTGGCGATGCAGGTGCTTGCCACAAGGTATTTTTAGAATAGCTTTCTAAAGTCCCAAAGTTATTTTCTTCTCCGATTGCATCCATAACTTTACCATTAGAATGTCCATAACCCCACTCTGTCACCATATACTCGGCAGATGAGTCATCTAACCAAGCGTCAAGAAAATCGTAAACTTGCTCGTCAGAACCCGGTCCATCCTTCATTTTGGTATAGCCGCAAACCCAGGTAGATGATCCTTCTTTTGTATCACGGTTCATAGCTATTGGAAGCTCTTCCCAAAACCCTAAAGTATGAGCTACTTCGTTCCAGGTCCATTCGAGAACAATTTCACCACTTTTCATGAGGGCAGAGCCTTCTGCTCCATCCGCATGGTACTTACGAACATTTGGATGTACTTTTCGAAGGAAGGCCGATGCTTTTTTGAAGTCGTCGTCAGTTGCTTTTGTCCAATCCATAACACCAGTTGCGAGAAAACCAAGTGCGTAGGCGTCATCCACATTATCAATCAGGGATATTTTTCCTTTAAATTTTGGATTTGCAAATGACATCAAAGTAGAGGCTTCTTCTTTACTGAGAGCGTCAGTATGATATGTAAGAGCAGTAGCACCCCAGTCAATTGGTATAGCCCATTGCTCCCCATTAACCTGAAACCCTTCCATCTGTGCAAAGTTCTTCATAACTTTACTCCAGTTTTTTAATCTAGAAGTGTCAATTGGTTCAATTATTCCAGCGTCCCGCCATTTGACGATTGATTGAGAACAGGGATGTCCAAGGTCTGCCTTAAAACCTGCACGCACTTTTTGGAATGCCTCTTCTTCGTCAGAAAAGAAACTATATTCTGGGCTTGATCCATATTTATCAACGTAGGAGGTAAAAAAGGCAGGGTCTTCATACCCACCCCAGTCAAAAACTATAATTTGATCGTCTGCCGCAATGGCTGCGCCTGATATAAAAAGTGACGCTATTAAAGTAGATATATTAAATTTCTTAAATACTCTCATTGTTAGGTCTCCACTATTGAGTCTATCATCCGATTAAAGAGTATTTTTTTGATTAAATATACAAAAAATTTAATTTTTTATTTTAGAAGATTATTTTGAACCTCGATTAGAGATTCATTAAGAATGTTAAACATGTCGTCTATCTCTCTTTTCGTAATGATAAGTGGTGGAGAAAATACACACATATTTATTATAGGTCGCACAAGTAAACCGCGTTTTTCTGTGGCGGCATCGACAAGTTCACCAAACTTATAATCAATTGTGAGACTTTCCGAATTCGCTAGGCCTAATCCAAGATTTCCTTCTAGGCAGCCTAGCAATCCAATACCTCTCGCATCACCAATAATTTCAAATTTTTCGCCTAATATTTTTAATCGTTTTTGAAAGTAAGGTGCTACTTCACGAACATGTGCAAGGATTTCTTCATCTTCAATGAGATCCATATTTTTATTCGCTGCTGCTGCTGCTGCTGGATGTCCGGAGTAAGTAAAACCATGACTAAAAAGGGTAGAGTCTTCGCATTGGGTCGCTAAGTTATTCATTAAGCGGTCTGAAATAATTGTAGCCCCCATCGGCATATAGCCTGAGGTAAGTCCTTTAGCGCATGTGATAATATCAGGAGTTATCCCAAAAACTTCCTCAGAGGCAAACCAAGATCCAAGACGGCCAAAACCAGTTACCACTTCATCTGAGATATATAACACGTCATATTTATGACATATTTCCAACGCCCTTCTGTGATAACCATCAGGGGGAATTATTACCCCTCCTGAAGCTAAAACTGGTTCAGCTATAAACGCTGCCACGTTATTTGGTCCAGCCTCAAGTATACAAGTTTCGAGATCATTTATTTTATCATCGCACCAAGTTTTGAGACTAGTGTTTTTGGACCGGATGTATGGATTTATATCAGGAAGAAACCTAACAAGTTCCTTATCAGTATCGAGATCTCGTTTGTCACGTTCTTTTCCTGACACACTAGCGGATAGATAAGTCGAGCCATGATACCCTTTCTCTCTCGCAATGATAAGTTTTTTAGTTTTCTTTCCGAGGACGTTATTTGAAAAATGAACAAACCGGATGGCTGTATCAACAGCGGTTGAACCACAAGTGGAAAAGAATACATTATTTAAATCTCCCGGGGTTTTTTCAGAGATTCTCTTGGCAAGTATAGTGGCGGGCTCAGTCGTTGATGTCCACGGGCTTGCATATGGCAATTTCACTAATTGATTGGAAACAGCTGTTGCAATTTCTTGACGACCATAGCCTACATTAACGCACCACATACCGCCAGGTCCATCAATATACTTCTTACCAGTATCGTCATATAGGTAAATACCTTTTCCCTCGGTTATTAAACCAAAATTGTGTTTATCAGAGGCTACTTCTGCCCAAGGATGTATAAAGTGCTTTTGATCCCAATCTTGCAACTGACTTTTTTCAATTCCATTGTCGTCAAACTTTGCCACATCTGCGATAATGTCTGTCATAAAAGCCTCTTTTTTTATTACATTTGTATTTGATAGTATTTATTAGTAAAAGACAAGTATGTGGGCACTGTAATACGGTAATTTCACATGGGGTAATGTTAACGGATTTTTGCCAAAATTGGAATGAATAAATGACAAAAATGGGAGACCAAGCTTTTAGATCACAGTCGAATTCGGAGATGTGGCAGGAGATGACTTACGCTGGTGCGTTGAGCTTTTTACGACGAAAATATTCAAGAAAGCTTTTGGGAGTGGATGTTGTCGTTTCTGGAGTGCCTTATGATTCGTCCGTAACAAATAGACCTGGCTGTCGATTTGGACCTAGAGCAATACGGCAGGCTTCCACCCAACTTGCAGAATTAAAATCTTTCCCGTTTGGGTTTGATTTGACAGAGTACTTAGAGATTATTGATTGGGGGGATTGTATGATCGACCCCCATAATCCCAATACTGTAGTGGATAAAATCTTCTTTCAAGCCAAGCAAATTTTAGACGCAGACTGTAAAATGCTGACCCTAGGAGGAGATCACTTTATATCTTACCCGCTGATTAAAGCACACGCTGAAAAATATGGACCCGTGTCACTTCTTCAATTTGATGCTCATTGTGATACGTGGCCTGATGATGGTATCAGAATGGATCATGGAACAATGTTTGCTCGTGCCGCCTCTGAGGGATTAATTGATGTCAAAAAATCAGTTCAAGTTGGTTTGAGAACTTTTAATGATACTGATATGGGTTTTGAGATATTAACTGCCCCTTGGATACATCGAAATGGTATTAGTTCAGCAATTGATTTAATTGCAAATAGAGTCAAGGATGCCCCACTATATATTTCTTTTGATATCGATGGATTGGATCCTGCCTTTGCTCCGGGCACCGGAACTCCAGTGGTTGGAGGGTTGGCGACTTGGCAAGCTCTGGAAATGATGCGAAGTATAGGAAGCTCAAATTTGGTAGGTCTTGATGTGGTGGAAGTTTCACCTCCGTTTGATCATGCTGAGATTTCGGCGTTGGCAGCGGCCACAGTTGCCCACGACTGGTTATGCTTGCTTGCTCAAAAAGCAGGGGCGAAGCCCAAATTGGTAGGGAGAATTTAAACAATGCAAGATGACTATGTGAAAAATTTGCCAGACGCCTTTCAAAAGTGGCTTAATGGTCGCCGGATAGAGGAAGTTGAATGCATAATAGCCGACCTTGCTGGGGTGTCGAGAGGTAAGGCGATGCCATCGAATAAATTTGCAAGGCAGGAACAGACGTTCCTACCCTTATCAATTTTTTACCAGACAATTTCAGGTGATTATGTTGATATGAAAATTAGAGATCAGTGGACTGAAAACGATATGGTTTTAGTTCCAGATTTCTCAACTGCAGTTTGTTCTCCTTGGGCGGCAGATGTAACGGTTCAGGTAATTCATGACGTCCAAGATTTGGCAGGAAAACCTATAGATTTGGTTCCTAGAAATGTGCTTAAAAAAGTCGTTAATTTATATAATGAAAAAGGTTGGCAACCAACCGTGGCACCAGAAATAGAGTTTTATCTCACAAAGCCAAACATAGACCCCAATTTACCAATTGAACCAACTATGGGAAGGACAGGGCGTCGAGTGGCTTCTCGGCAGGCTTATAGTATGATGGCAGTGGACGAATATGGGCCAGTGATCGATGATATTTATGACTTTGCCGAAGCCCAAGGGTTTGAAATAGATACGATAATTCAGGAGGGTGGTGCTGGACAGATTGAGATTAATCTAGTCCATGGGGATCCAGTAAAACTTGCTGACCAGGTATTTTTCTTCAAACGCCTGATTAGAGAAGCTGCATTGAGGCAAAACTGCTTTGCTACATTTATGGCAAAGCCAATGCAGGATGAACCCGGCAGTGCCATGCACATTCATCAATCCGTTCGTGATATGAAGTCAGGTAAGAATATTTTTTCAGGTGAGGATAGTCAACCAACAAGCTACTTTTATAACTTTCTTGGGGGGCAGCAACATTTTCTTCCCAAAGCTATAAGTTTAATGGCTCCTTATGTTAATTCGTACCGCCGGTATATGGCGATGGGGTCTGCCCCAATAAATCTCGAATGGGGTCGGGATAATAGGACCACGGGTCTTAGGGTTCCATTGTCAAACCCAGATGCTATTAGAATTGAAAATCGTGTAATTGGAATGGATAGCAATCCATATTTGGCAATTGCGGCATCCTTGGCCTGTGGCTTTTTGGGCATTAAGCAAGATCTTCAGCCAAGAGCTGAAGTCAAGGGGGAGGCATATTCTCTTCCAAGAGCACTTCCTCGAGGCTTGTTAGAAGGTTTAGACCTTTTTGATGATGCTCCAGAACTAGAAAAAGTTTTAGGAAAGAATTTTTGCAAAGTCTATAAATCGGTTAAGCTTTACGAAGCGGAAGCATTTTTGGAAGTAATTAGCCCTTGGGAACGAGAGCATTTATTGCTTAACGTGTAATGGATATTCTAACTCAAAATGATACCCTTGGTGAATATCCAAATAGTTATTATGCTTCTACCACTAAAATGCTATCAAGGTTTTCTTCTCTTAAAGAAGACCTAACCTGCGATGTCTGTGTTGTTGGAGGCGGTTACACCGGGCTGTCTACTGCTCTTTCATTAGCTGAGAAAGGGTACCACGTAATTTTGTTAGAGGCACATAGAGTTGCCTTTGGGGCTTCTGGTCGAAATGGTGGGCAAGTATGTAGTGGGCAGCGCTGGGATGTTACTGAGTTAAAAAAAAGTTTTGGGTTAGAAAAAACTAAAATGCTTTGGGATATTGGTGAAGCTGCAAAAAAGGAGGTTCGTGATCGAATTGCAAAACATAATATTAATTGCGACTACGCCCCAGGAATAATTCATGCCGAGCTCCGAAAAAAGTCGCTTCCTTGTTATATGACTGAGGTATCTCAGTTAAAATCTGACCACGCATATGATAAAATTAAGTATTTAGACCAGACATCTATACAATCTATTTTGGGAACTGATAAATATGTTGGTGGATCTCTTGATATGGGTGCTGGACACTTACATCCATTGAAATTTGGGATTGGTTTAGCTCGGGCTGCTCAAGAAAGTGGCGTGAAAATCTTTGAAGAGAGTCGGGTCAGAAAGATAGAAAAAGGTACTATTTTTGGAGAAATGGCAGTAATTGATGGTTTTCCAAGAAGTGCATCTGCACGTGCTGCAGGTGATTGTAAAGTACAAGAAGTTGGACATAAAGAATTTCTTAATTATATTGCAAAAAAACCAGATTCAGCGTTCTCTATAATGACAAGACTATCTGGTTTTGTTAGGTCTGCCGATAAACAAGCAAGTGAGAGCTTTTTGCTACGTAAAACAGGCACTGATGAGCAAGGAGAAGAACAAAAGAATGAAAAAACTATATGCTGACAATGTGATGACAGAAGGTGCACAATGTGAAGAATGACTTCTCAAAAAGAACTTGTTGCATTTTGCAGAAATAGGAAGGAGCCGTTCCCAGAGCGGCTCCTTTTTTTTTGTGAAAATTTGGATACGATCGTCT